>Ga0247770_1000258_pt1 | contig 51660 bp, 43 predicted proteins | sample UWRJL136409B6_FD_179943 | JGI IMG/M metagenome (GOLD analysis project Ga0247770, IMG submission 179943) | Plant litter microbial communities from Arlington Agricultural Research Station in Wisconsin, United States - UWRJ-L136-409B-6 | ecosystem: Environmental > Terrestrial > Plant litter >...
AGGACCAGGAGATGGGGAGGCGTTGGGGTGTGTCGAAGGGGAGGGGAAGGGGGTGATCTGGGGGCATGATGGTTGGGGATGTTGGAGGTTTTGTGGCGGTTTGGATGGCGAAGAGGAAGGTCGTGTGGAAGGATATCCCGGACGGACCGTCGGAGATGCCGTGGGAATAGGAGTATGCGATGAAGCAGGAGGTGGTTGAGAGGGGGAGGACGGAGATGCGCCATGGGGGGATGGTGTGAGAAAAGGGGCGGTCGATGTCGGTTTGCATCAGGCTCTCGACGGCGCTCCAGTGGTCTCCATCGTTGTGGGTTCGATCAAGGACGGTGACGTGATCCTCGAGGTTGATGGTGGGTGCGCGGTGGTAGAAGGGCTTCTCAGTGTGTCTGTCGGCGATCAACACGCTCATGAAAGGGTGCTCCTCGACACATTGCTTCAGGGGTGCGAAGTACGAGCGGGGAGACTCGATGGCAAAGTCATTTTCGAACTCGTAGATGGCGCCAACGATGACGGCGTGGTAGAAGCCGAGATCCTCACGACTGATGGTGCGGCGTTCGTTGGGGCCTGATATTGTTAATATCTTGTCTTATCGTGATGCAGCGGCTGGAAGGGATGCCAATCGCAACTCACTTGCGCGCCGCAGCACTGTTTTCTTATCCATATCGAGCTGAGTGTCTGGTGAGTGTCTGGTGAGTTGTGGTTGCGTTGTGCTGTTTGGATGGCCCGGAATGCACGAGAAACGGGGTATAGGGGTGGATAGTTAAGGCTGACAGGATGTCGAGAGCTTTCAAGGGTTGCGCGTACCTGCATTAGTCGGTCTTTGGAGCGAGTCGCTGGACTTCTGTGGATTCGGATTTGCGAATTTCGTTCCTTCGGCCCCACTTGACGGAGATTACGTCCGTATCAGGCCTCCGAGATCCACAATTTTCCGAGATAATAAACCGACGACGACCAACACGCGTATACAGGGATGGAAAGTACCTTGACATTCACAGACCGGAGATCTGCAAAGCGCTTCTCATGTTACAATCATGGATGAGGGTTCCGCGTGCTCGGGAAGATCGCTGCAGGGTACGCATCCCGATCTGATTCAATTCACTTGACCCGATATCCACCATTCTCACAGTTCGTACCCCCGATTCATCCCGAAATTGACATCTTGAAAAGTAACCCCTGCTCTACCTTAGGTGAATCGCCTATGGCCAGCATCAACAAGTCACTGCCTGGCTTCATCCAACCGGCAGCAGAGCGGAGCAGCATCAGCCGGTGTCATGATTCCGCACAATCCACGGAAAAATGATGCTTCAAAACCCATTCACATCGGTCAAGTGAAATATTCTCTGTGACTGGAACTGAAGACATTGCGGGCATAGAAGTAAAGCATGAGGTGGGTTTTGAGAGGAGGCATTCACCCAAACGAGTCTTCCCATTTCGGGACGATGGAACACGACGCGACTGGCCATAATTCATTGTTCTATAGTATTTGGATGTGAATCCGATATGTACACGAGTGAATTCCCCGGCCAACTTCACGCTGGGCCGCGTTTAAATACCGAACCTCTCGACCCCAAGACCCTTCCTCTTTCCATTCTCTACACACTCAACAAGCCATCAAGCTGATCTACCAACTACTTCGAGAGACACATCCCCAAAAACCCCAGAAGCCGATTCTACCTCTTACTTCTTGACCATCGCCACGACTTGCAGCCCAAGCCCCTTATCATCGGGACCTCAGTAAGTATTGTCCTCTACAGGCTCTCTCACCTTCCCATACATACATACATACATACATACATACATAGGTACATCATCACAAATACTAACTACCCCATCCAGACACCCCCAAAGTCCCCAGTACCCTCTCAAAACCTACGAACCCAACAACCGACACAATGTGCGGACACGTATACATTGAGTACCGGTGCCATCACGTAGTGAAGAGCCGGTCAAAGTTCATCCCGTGCTCCTTTGCCCGGGCCGTCTACCCATACCACGAGTGCCTCATCAAGCGGTCGAAGTACGCAGCGAGCAAAAAGAATAACAACAGGATCTGCCCTGCTTGCGAGGAGCGCTATGGCGTCTTTGCTGACTCGGACTGAGTGCATACCTACAGCGGCCGGTCAATCGAGGGGCATTGAGAGCATTTAGTATGCTGTGGTGAGGGGGTAACTCATATTCAGGCTCAGGGGAGCATATGGGCGAAGTCATCATGGCGTTTCTGTCTACCCCTTTTCATTAGTTCTAGCTATTAGGTACACAGAATCAAGTCTTGACTTCCCGAGGTGTAGTGTCTACAGAATTCCTATCCGTGCAATACCTACTGCTACATATTGTCCTTAAAGTCTCATGTCGTGGCCATCTGAGGTTTCCATGAAGTATAGTCAAGGGAGAATAGGGGTTCTGTGTTAGTCATCGTTGGCCTAGTCCTGAGGCTAAACGTATCCAAATAACTAGTAGACAGGTATGAAGCAGTCTCAGCAAGCTTTTGGCAGTGTCGAATACAATTCTATTCGAAAATGTTTGCAAGAAATGACCTCGGTGGGCTGCACACTATCCATATGTTCATGACCGTCGCCAACTGACCCCAAACCTATACGTTAGCGGTGGTTCCTTGTCAGTGCCAGCAGGGTTTTGATGTAATTACTGGCTGACATATAGGTATGAACTATTCAGACAAACTCTGCCCTAGACAATGGTTTCTAAATATCACCAGTCTCTCTCTCCCAGGACTTTCTACTCTCTTTATTTTCACTACAGCCCGTACTAAGCACCTCAGAATAAGGTAAGCAACCTTTTCAACTGACGCCCCAACTATCACTTCAAGCTTCATCATCTCTCACCTCAACCCCCATTTCACGAAAATAGAGATCAAGTCTTAAGTCTTTTATTTGTCTTGGCCAAACGTGTAATAATAAGGTAGGTAAGTAGCAGATTGGCAGAAGCTACTCCTGTCAACAGGCCATAGCCACACCTTCATCAAGCTCCAACGTCTTTCCAACTTCCCATCTCACGATACCGTGTATCCCCCATACACCATACGAACTGATGAAGCTGCAACCTCCCTAGGAAATTGCCGGGCTGCCCGGGAGTTCCGTGACCCCTATGATCAAAATATGTCAGCCACAATCCTCACAACTCAATTTAACCCGCAATTTAGCGGGAGCCGGGGGGAAAACTCACAAAGCTTAGCCGACACATCCTCCTTGGCCTGCTGCCCCTTGGTACACGCAATAGCTGCCTCGCCCGCCTGCAACTGAAGCGCAGGACATGTCTCACTCCAGCAATTCGTGCCGAGCGCGTCCATGGCTCTCTGAAGAGCATCTCCCTTCCAGCCAAACAGGTAGTCACCATGCGCACCGAGACCTGTCTTGTCTCCGGTACTATACACGAGCGGCTGCTTCCCGTTCTTGTAGTACTCCGGGTTGGCAAACTCCGAGGTGTCGTACATGATCTCGTACATGACTTGTGGGATACGCACGGGGTGGGTGGTAGGACACTTGTCTCCCGCGAGGTTGGAGTTGCCGGAATAGGCGACGTGGCTATGATGATCGGGCGAGTCGACGTTCTTGCCGTCCCAGCAGGATGGGAAGATGTGCGTGACGCGGATACCGCCAGGACACGCCTTGGCCGGGAACTCGGCCGTGTCGGAGCGGTCGCAGGGGGCGCCGTTGCCGCCCGAGGTGCGCTGGGATTTGGACAGGCAGCGGTGGCAGTTGACGAGGGGACCGGAAGTCTTCGTACGAAGGGTGGGATCACCAGCAATCATGCGGAAGCCCTTGGGGAATGCGGTAGTTTTCTTGTTGCTACCACTGAAGGGCCGCATGTAGTAGATGGTGAGACCGCCGTCCTGCTCGAGGAGGGTGCCATTGAGGCGGCCGTTGGCCATCTGTGGGACGCGACGGAATGTGCCGTTTTCGGGAGACTGGAAGTAGATCGAGGCGGTCCAGTAGTTGCTGAAGTCCTCGACCATCTTGCACGAAGTGCACTGGGATGTCGCAGCCGGGTCGATCGTGGCGGGGTCCATCTGATACGGTGACATTGTCAGTTGTTGGGCCTCGTTGTTGAAAGGGGAGCCATACCGTCACGTTGAACGAGTTGCCGCCAACAATCTGATGCAGATGCGGCGAGAACACAACTCCGGGGTTGACTATAGGATCTGCGCGCTCAATGACAAGCTGAGAACAGCCGAACCGGAGGAAGTCGGACCCTCGTTGAGCTGCACTCATTCCGCCCTGGGGAACCGCCGATGCATCTTGCGCGAACAGCGCGAAAAGCGCGACGAGAACTCCTGAATTCCAAGCCATCATTCAGTGTTTATTCTGGAGAATATACCTGAGAGACGCTGGGTCGACGAGAACGACTGCCAAATCCCCCCGTTTCGACCCATCCGGCCCCCTTATAGCCGCGAAGCCAAGTCGGCTTATACACATAGGGGAAGTACCGAAAAGAGCGCCAAGCGCCCCACATTAGCAACTTCTTCCGAGTATTAACGGTAAATTGGATTCGACCAGCTCCTACCATGTATGCCGATGTACTAACACTCTTCGCAGCCTTTTGACTCGTCCACGCGTTAGACTCGTCGTAGCATTATTGGCATCCAACCGACCCTGGCAGGCGAGGGCTGGCCAATCGGCTGATTGCCGGATATGAGATACAAGCACAGCTTGACGATGGCTCGGCAGGGAATGAGCGTCAGTAGCCGATGTGGTCCCGAGGGGGCGAGTTCCGGGTCGAGGCCTTTGCCGTGTGTTCTTTATATTTGGCGACCTGATTGAGGCGCTTCCAAATAGCCTTCCATGCATATCAGCGATACTGGTCACGGTTGATCTGGCCGGGATATTCTCTGCCCCGGGACGTCAGGGCAGCATTGTCGAATCTCGCCCTGGAAGATAGGGATCAGGTATCTGCGGGGCAACGGCCAAGATTTATATTATCGAGATAGCAGAGGAGCCATCCTTGTTCGAACGTCATCGAAGCCAGCGGTAAATAGAGGCACCCCTTCGAATGCTAGTGTCCTGCAGGAGACCCTGTTGGGGTTGTATTTGAGCCTCAAAGGGGCATCCACCACATGCACAAGACTGGTCTTTTGGGTTTCGGAAACAATCCTGTCCAAGCAAAGTATCAGAATCCACATTACTACCCGAGTTTCTGAGGAGGACTGGCCTCGCAATAAGGGTAGCACGTGTCACTAGGTAAGGTTAGGTAGTCTCTCCCAACCGGACCAGGTGCTGCTCGCGCGGAAACGCCGAATCCTGGAGGCAGGGGGCCACAATAGTGCCGAAAGCCTTGTGTGTCGCGGTTCGAGTCGCGAGAAAACGTCGCGGTCACAGTCTTCGGTACGCAGGATCATCGCGTTGTCCTTCATGCTGGCTGTCCGCTGGCATCGTTGGTAGCTGAGCGGACGAGCACGCTGCTTGCAGCCTAGAGATTGGCTAGGCTAATCGGGACGACGCAGCTTGCTTCTTTCCGCCGGAATCGAGGCCGTCAATGTCGCTGCTTCGTTCGATACGGCGCTGTCAGGGTCCAGAGTTAGATCAACAAACTTACCGAAAGGGGATGGTCTCGGGCTCGGCATGTGGGCAGCTATCAGTGTAGATGCCAGGGAAAATCTCTTCCAGACAAAGGTCCCGTTCAGTGCAGAGGGTACGTTGGCGCGCATGGGTTCCACGGGCTTGGGGGTAAGAGACAAAGATCGAATGTGATGATAAAAGTCATCGATCAAAGCACAGGGTAAATCGTTGATTGCCCTTCCATGGCAAAGTAAAGGAACTTGCTAGATACGCGGTGTAACGTGGTCACTCAATTACAGTGCTCGTGGATTCTGCAAAATCCTGAATGCCCTGATCCCCACCAAGGACCTCCAATCAGAAACCTGCCCTCTCCTCGTCCCAGAGGAAGGAGCAAGTTTGGTTGCTGGATCATTGATGCCGCTCGCAGTAAACGGGCCAAACTAAAATCAGCATCAGATCGCCAATGGAAAACGAAAGCGCCCACGGGTGTGTTATTTGCGGGCATGTGATCAAAGAGGAGCATCATGAGCGCGACTGGTATTACCCTCTCGTACCGACTGGCTCTCTTTCTTCCGAGGAAGTACGTTCTACTCCCACCGTCGACTCCATCTGGCGAGCCGTTTCGAGATTCTCCTGCTGACCGACCTCCGAGCCAGAAGTCTACGAGGACGCAAATGATCTGAGGATCGCCCTGACAGGCGTTGGCATTACCACCGATCATTATTCTACGCTGGGGTGTTTTGGTGCGTCATTAGACCCAATGGTGCATCAATCCGATATAGATCATAATGCGGATTCAATCCAGTTTATTGGCTTTGATGTCGGCCGGCCCTACGGCTCGGATGCCGAGAGCCTCGACGGTCCTACCACTCCCAACTGCCTTGTCCACGAAGCCTGCTGGACGTTGTTGGAGCAAGTTTATGCGCCCGATCCAGTTCCCCACCGAAGGTGCTGGGGGGTTTGTAACTCCCTGACATTGTTCAGCAAACATTTGCCTTACTGGGGCCACGACTACGGCGGCCTGGGTGGAGATCTCCCTCCCGATGACCCATATCCGGGACACAGAAAGCGGAGGCGGAACCCCGAGTCATATCACTGGCCCGTCCCAAACCCCGACCCGACGGGCCCTGATGGTGAGATCAGTCACCTCTTGACGGCAGCCCTCACGATACTGCCATGGCTGAAACCCCTTCCGAGCTTTGTGCGTGCGGCACGACCTGCTGGCTCGAAGATGGCGTGAGGGAGAAACTGGAAGGTCTTAACTGGGACCTTCAACCGCATGGGGCGGGGGGGTGCTCTGGGATGCTCATTTCCGCCTGCGCACTGCGTTGGTGTATGTTCCGGATGCGCTTTCTCGTCTATCATTCACCTTCGCCGCGCTGGGAGACCGGAAATTCCTTGCAGGTATAACAATCTACAATGCAAAAACAGCGCAGCAAAAACAGCTGGGATACGAGGGTGGCTCCGGGAGTCAGACATCCGTGGATATCAATGGACTGTACGGACTTGACCTGGCATAAGACCCGATGGGCATCTCAGCGGTTCGGTGCTTGGACGACAACGGCATTGTTGGTTACTGGGTTGGGGGTCATGGCGAGTTGTTTCCGACGTTCATAAGACTGGCCGGTGAGGGACAGATCTGGGTGCTGAAGGCCGGATGGCAAATCTGTCTGTAGCAACGCCTTCGACCCTGTGTATTTATACGATGGAAGCATCTCGGGGGATGCAAAACGACTGTGGGTGTGTTCATGTACGGAGTCTAGAGCGAAAAGAAAGGTCCCTCTTTCCATGCGAAAATACGAAGCCCGGTTGCTCACACAGCTCTGTGTTGTAGTAGCAAGGCCCGGGCTTACCGTATCACAGACCTTGGCTGCATCTTAAGAGACCTTTTTTAGAATGCAGGTAGAAAAGCCTTGTCAGAACGTGGGTATGTCATTTTGGAATGAGGGGTGGCCTGCTATAATTAATAGGGGTCTTGACAGTACCTAAGAAGGCACCTTTCGCAGTGTCTGAGGGGAGGGGCCCGCTCTTTTGGCACGACTGGGAGCCTTCGTACCTACACCCTGTGTTGGTTCAGTTCCGTGAAAACTTCCCTCTATGGCGTTACACGCAGCAGCGACGATTTATGGCATTCTTCCATACTCTGTGCTCTGCGTCTCTCCAGGTTTGGGGGCCTTCAGCTCGGCCAGGCTGGTCCGTCGGGCCGGCAGTCTTGCTGTCGCTGGGCGAGCTCTGGGGGAAAAGAATATACCTGCCTCACATGTTGTTGTCGGAGATAGGTGGCGGTAGGCCGGAGGGGTGCTGCTTGACTGACCATGGAACGAGCATTACGGAAAGAATCAGCCGCATCTGTTCAGCTGGCATGCTCACATGGCCCCGTATTTTAGGAAGGACCCTTTATTCGGGAAAGAGCCGCCGTAGCAACTACCTCATCCGCCATACCTTGATTTGAGCACCAGGACAAAGATCGATACCTACCCATCGATCACTGCTTGCCCAGTTGGTCAGTGTTGTCGAGTCAGCTCACTACAGAGGAACCCTCAAATTCCCGGGGGGAAACGCTGATGATGTAGACAGAAATTGCGCAGAGGAAAGCGAAGGCTGGCCGGAATCGCCATTTCCGCTTCCTCGACAGCGCCGCCTTCTTCTTCTCCTTCCCGGCACTGGAAATTGCGTCACCACTTTGTTTTCCGTGTTATTTCTCCGGCCGAGCAATGTAGTTTTCATGAATCAAAACCAAGGCCGCCCCGCCCCAATTCCAAGTCCGCTGCAAACCGACATCTCTCATCCAGCATTCTTGGTCCATCCTCCTCCAGTTCCGCAGTCTTCAGCCCAGGCGGCACCTCTTTTGCGACTTTTATTTCTAGACAGCCTTGCACCCCCCTTCACACAACTCAGCGGCAGCGGAGCGTCAACGCCAAACAATCTAGCCGAGTCGGCCGAGATCCTATCGTCGATTCTCCTGGCCCCAGCCAGTTGCCCAGCACGACACGACGATGAAGGTCTGTCCACAGCTCCCAAAGGCCACAACATGCCTGGACCTTCTCATCTCACAGGTGGCTAACCGTTGTATTTGCAGGTTCAGGCCTCTCTTGTACTAGCATCATGGCCCCTGCTGCTGCACACTGCCTTCGGCGCCCCTCTGTCCACCGCCATCGACTATGGCACCATTAGCGATTCTGACCCATATGGCCCTACCGTCTATGATACTCTGCGTTGCAAAAGGTAGGACTTTTGCTGCAATATCTCAAGCTGTTCTGACGGCACTTTCACGTCATGTCATTACATTTGCTTCGACGACTGCTACTGCGAGGCGCGACATAGCGACAGAGCCCCTCCGCCGGTCTCTGAATGTGCCAGCAGAGGATGGAAACCCCGGCCCCTTGCTCTCGACGCTGTTGTTCCGGCGTCTCTGGAAGATACTGCCCACGATACGGCTGCCAACGACATTGTAGTAGTGGTGGCAACCAACGACGTCGACAGTATCTCCGCCGATAGCCCCAACTGGACCCTCGTGTGTAAAGAAGAGACCGAAGCACAACGCCCCTCACGCAACCACGGGTTGAAGAATTGCTATTACATATGGTCAACATATTGCACCAAAAAGGGCAAACTTCGCTCCCAGATGGACACCTGCAGTAGAGAATGCGAGTGCCGGCCAAATCCCGCAAGCACGGCTGCCAACAACGTCAACAACCTCCAGCCCGTCGCTCTCGGCGCTCTTCCATCGTCCCCCGAAAGTGGCACCCACGACATTACCGCACTCCTAGCCACCAACGATAAAAACCTCTCCAGACCCTCCTATGGCTGGCATGTTGACTGCCATGATTCACATAAGTCATCGAGTTACCCTGGTACTCCGGAGACAGCAATCTGCACGACCAGGTGGCAGACGGCATGCGACGATGCTGGGAAGTTGACCACAAGTCAAATTGGGTGCTCCAGAGGTTGCAAATGCGTGCAGAATCAAAGCCCTGTCGCAAACACTCTCGCCAGAAACGGCAACAGTCCGAGGAGAATCTCAACGCCGCCCCAGAGTCTTGTGCCATCACCTCGCCGGTCCGACGTTGCGGCAAACATGGCGGTCAACATTGTCGCATACACTCCCCAGGATGGCCCTGTAGGAATTGAATGGGACTACTGGAAGTGGAAGATACGTTGTTCTGACATGAATTTCCTAATGAAGTGCTTTAACTCCGTCGGGTGTGATAAAGACGGGAAGAAATTTGCCAAGGGGGAAAGTGAAGGATGCTGGGGCGCCTGCGAGTGTTTTCTGGAGCTTGACCATCAGCGCATCTCGCAGGAGGCCATCGATACGGGATTCGATGGCCGGATAGCAAGTCCCAGTCGGGAATGCGGGGGCCAGTGTTGATAGGATGTTAGTTGGCCAAAGGCTTCAAGTCCGAGGCACTCTACACCGCAGGGTTCAGGCAAAAAACCTACGATGGAACGGCGGTCTGTGTGTGTATTGATCAAAAAGAAGACCTCATAGTTGTTCAGTAGTCGTTATTCTAATGTATCCACACGTCTCAACATGCCAACTTATGAAGCCGAGAAGAGTGACCGATTAGTGTGATAGCCTGGGCAAAGCGAAAAGGACATTGTTTTAACTACTTCCTACGCCGGGTATAACGTTAGTTAAGCTGCCCATAACAGAGCCTCCCCTACCCGAGCGTTGCCGGGAGTTTCCGAGTAGTTACATTCCTTGGGTTCCGCTCTCAGGGGACGCACATATTCCTGACAATCACTCTTTCTGATTGTGTTGCCATTGGGCTTCTGCGCCAAGACACCCACCGGTGGATGGGCTGGAGTATGAAAGGGTAGATCTTCAATCATCATCCGAGGGTCAAGACGGCCAGGTTGCAGAGGCTCAAATGAATCTCCACAAGCCATTCAGATGAGAGCGGCACTGAAGCTCAAGGTTGTTACTAAAAACCATACATTGGTTGGCAAGATATTGGGTATAATATGTACTCGGAACTTATAAAAGGAATATATAAGAAGAAAAAAAACACAAGAGTTTGTTGGCGCAAAAAGAACGGCAATCGTCCTCTCCGCTCCCTGCCCCAACCCCTTTCATGCCACCGTCGTACATGAGTTCATGCAGCCATTAAACCAACTCGCTTTTTGTAACCTGCCTAACAGGGCCTCATTGCAACCGGCAATATATCATATCGAGCATCTCTGTATGTAAGTAATAAAAAATGTATAAATAATGAAGGGAAAAGACACCTTTTTCACGTGGGTCGTACTTCCAATCTTTCTTGGACGTCGCGAACCTCGTAGACGCCTATGTTGCCTTCCATGTCACCGACGTATAGGAATCCGCTGTCGGCTGCGAAGCTGAGCTCGGTAATTTTGCCAAGACGTTCGAGTTGCTCGAACCCGCGGCGCGGGCCGCTGTCCATGATGCCAGCGTTGGGATCTGGCCAGCACCTGTTGGGAGTTAGCTGAGTCAAAGTTTAAAGGAGGATAGCAAAGAGTATGCTACGTACCAAAGCTGCTTGCCCGTCGTAGCATCGAGAATGACGAGGTTTCCGCGTGCGCCACCGTCGGTGCCCCGCGCATCACAGTACGCTACGTACCGACAGTCAGGCGAAACGCACGACACGGCGTTGGGGATGCGGAATGTGCGCGTCGAGTTGGCCGAAAAGTCCCAGATCAGCACGTATCGGCTGACAACCTTGACAGGCTGAAGGTTGAAGCCCTGGCCGCCGCGCGACGCGGGGACGGGAATGACTCGGTAGCTGGCGGGTATCCAGATGGAAACGGCTACGCTGCCGTATGTGGCCAGGCCGCTGGGTAACGCCGTTTCCAGCTCTGTGTGTTGCCTGGGTGAGATGTCAGCAAGGGTCTTGTGATAGTTCGGGGGCACATGTTAGCATACCAGGGGGCGACCACGCGGTAGGGTTCAGTGGTCACGATGGTTGAAGCCGAGTCATTCGTCACTGGGCCACCATAGCCTTGTATCTCCCAGGCGACAAGGAGAGTCTCGTGCTCAGGCGGTGGGTGGCCGAGGCGCGGGGGGCGAGGGCCCGAAGCCGTCACGAGGAGTGGACTGGTTGATGAGAAGGCGAGTTCAGGATATTTGGGGAGGACAGGGAGGCCAGCGCTCCGCAGGTCGATGGTGTGTGAGCGGCGGAAGGGTTTCTTCTCGTGGGTGGCGGCCCAAAGGTCAATAGCGTCATCATCGCCGCGGTACGTCACAAGCGGGCTCCATGCAGACTCGTAGATGTTAGATCGTACTGCAGCCCATCGATCGGCCTTGTCGATAGTCTGGAGACGCTTCTTCTTTGCCCAATCCCAAATTTCGAGCGAGTCGCCGAATCCGGCTGCGATGGCCATCAGCGTAGTTGGCTCCGACAAGATCGCGTGACTGCGCACGAAGTACTCCCTGGACCGTGCCTGTGCCGTCGTGTAGCATGAGATCTTGATGGTACTTTGCACAACTCCGCTGCCAACAGACCACACCTTGATCAGCTTGTTGCCGTGCTTGCTAGCTAGCGTCGTCGCGGTGGTCGAAACGTCGAAGTAGTAGATGGCGGGGTCCTTCACCCCCTTCTCATGCTTGGTGGCAAGGACTTTCCAGGGCGCCAGGTCGACAGGAGAAGCCGTGGACTGCGCCTCTGGCGGAGGTTTTGGCTGTCGATCCTGCGGGACGACATGATAGAGCGACATTGGCGTGGGGGGGAGACTTGGGGACAACATGGGGGCAGTACTGCTTGTTCTTTGGTGGTCGGACTCCGAGAACGTCCTCGAGCATTGCGAATAGCGAGACGATCCGGCGTCGGAGCCCTCTGCCGAAGCATGTGATGGTGTGCGGCGGAGAGACTTGAACAGAGGTAACAGCTGCGGCTTTGACATGGGCGAGGGTGGTGGCTTTGCGTGAGGGGGGATCGGCGGCAGCGCCTTCGTGGGCGGCTTGCTCGGCATTGGGTATAGTGATAGCCCGGTGCTGCTGCCGGAGGTCGGGACCCGGTCCAGCCTGCGCCCAGATGACGAAGAATCCTTCCGCGCACTCGCTCGGCCATGTGATGGTGGACGGATTAGGGTATGGCTGTTTCCCGTTTCGTAGGAGGGTACTCGGAACAGCTCCGCGTCCTCGGGCTTCCACGATGAAGAGGGCACCGGGGGCGCGTCTGGGTATCGCTGCCGCTCCTTCCATTCCTCAGCATGCTGTGGCGCGAGTCTGCGCTTCTCATGTGTCGATCCTCCCGTGTTCAGTCGCCGCAACGTATTTCTAGGAACAACCATGTCAATAACCATCCCATTCGAGGAGGGGGCGGGGATCCTTACGCCATCTCGTCCATGTCGGCGGCAGTACGGGGAAACGGGTCCATGTCGTCGTTTTATCGGCTCGGGGATGTTGAGGGTGTCGTTGCTCCAGCTTCCAGATGAACCACTTCGGTGTAACGTCAGAGCAGAGAAGACCATTACAGTGCAAGAGATCGAAGAGAAACGAAAACACGAGGGGGGAGGAAGCAAGACATGAGAGTGGCCGCAGGTCCGGCGTTGCATCGCATGGGGCAGCATTGCTGGGGTCATAGGGAAACAGGGGGACGTTCTCCATCTTGTATCCATTTCTCCATCTCTCCCCATTCCCTAGCCTGCACCCGATCAAGTCTCCCCCAATTTGAACCCAAGCTAGAGATACGCCCAGGGCCAATAGTTGCTGGTTGTTGGCGAGGGTGGAGGGCGCTGAAGATGGGTCGCTCGAGCGTGGATCCAGCGAGTCCTCCCCGCGATTCCATTTCCGTCAGGTTTGGGGCAGGTTTTCATGAGGGGAAGCTGCGACCCGCATTTTGCCGTCCGACCTCCCTCCCTGGAACGCCAGCGATCCCCTGACAAGTCTGCGTCTGCGTCTGCGGGCCCACACCTCCCCAGCCCGCGCACCCAAGCCCCTGGCGTTCCCGCCACAGAGTGCCATCATCGCAACTGACGGCTGCAGCTTGCCTTTGTTGGGTCGTAGCCTGGAAGCACGACAACGCCGCCATTTTTAGGGCGGGGCTGTTGATGAATGAAGTCAATGTCCAAAATGGGCCTAAGTTTTCAAGCCCGCATTTTCTTTTCCAGGCCTCAGCAACCGCCCGGGGCGTTCGGATCCGCTCTGGCGCGAGCTTCGTTTCACCGCGAGCGCGGTCGATTGTGCTGACATTCCCTCGGATTGCGGGCACCACGGCAAGGTCGTATCGCCACGCTAAGGATTTCCCGCCTCGCGGCGAAAGACGTCAAACGTGCCCGGGTCGGGATGCACCACACCTTTCAACGGAAACGGACCGAAGAGGGCCAGGTTTTTTCTTTGCCTCAAGGCTCTTCGGTCGCGAGAGTTGGCGCTACTCGGCCGCGTTAGCGCCTATGTGCACGACGCATCAAAGCACGATTATTGCACGCCTCTCTGCGGCCGGTTAGTAGGCTTGTCCCACCATCCATCTTGCACCTCGAAGACACCGGTGGCCAAGCCGAAAGGGGCTATCAGGCCGGGGCGTATGTGTCATGGTCCGGCCAACGATTGCTGGTCGGCGTTGAGTTGTGAACTTTGAGCTTCGCAGAGCCATCGGTACCTGTCCTGTCGACAATCCCTTGCATCGGCGAGGTTCGTTTCACAGTGCCATCCACACCACACCGCCGGTCTCACAAGCACAGCATTTGGGCGCGGCGGGCTGCTGAGCACCAGGAAATTCTGAAGGAGCTGCAGGCGCGTCCCGGCTCCTCTGCCGGGCCAGTGACGGATGCCGTCCAACGACGCTAAAACCAAAACTTACCCACATCGTGACAGCGGTCGGGATGGCACGTTGTCTTGGAGCGGCGTTTGTCTCAGACCCTGTCCATCTTTTTCTCAGCGACTGATCCAGCCATCTGGTCCCTCGTGGGCCGCAGCTATTTCAATAGTGCGAGACGTCTAGATCTTTTGAGTGTCTGAGATATGCACTTCATCTTCAATCCGGACCGTTGTGTCTTGCGGTGCACAAGCGCTGCCGCGAGTCGAGGCCAAACTTGGCCACTCGTCCGAGCTCTCACCCTCACGGCCTTGCTTTCCCCAAACGGTATCAAGATGCACCCATGTACCCACACCTTTCATGGAACAACCAGGTTGTCATTGGTATGCATAAGTTCATATTCCCTCGTTCTCCTGTCTTTACTCCGTTCGTAACACCTCCTCCCGGTGATCGCAGGATCTCGCGTCGCGGAAGCGGGTATCCACCTCTTTCCGCATTTCCATTGCCGAGCATCGCCGACGGCATGTGCCGCAAGCCGCCGGAACCCCCACCGCAATGTTTAGAAAAGGGGCTCAGCCTACGCCATTGCCGTCCGGCGCCGAGCGGCAATGCCGGCTATAAAAAAGCAATACATCAGGATTTATTTCCCCCCAGATCTGGACCGGACTTGGATGCCGAAATGGGAGTCAGCCCATACCGACGAGACCAGGAAGAGAATAGCCGCTAATCGCTGATCCTCGTCGATTTCTTACTCGCAACCGCAATTGACGACACGATGCTTTTTCTGCCTCGTAGGGGGCTCGGGGGGCTGGCTGATAAGCCGGCAGGGCTATGGAGGGCGATCTTCCGTGGATGCAATCCCTGCTTGTCTGACGCGGTCCCCAGCGGTTGCCAAACGGTTCACCGACATCGTTGTGAGATGCGGTTACCTTACCCACGCCGCCGCGCACTCAGCTTATCCCAGCCCTCAGATCGGCAGATGATAGTTATCGGGCCTTTGGGCCTACAAGTGTTTCAATCAGACCATGGAAATCGGATCAGTCAGTTGCCAAGAAGGATGGCAAGTGCCGTTCGCTTGAACCCGGCACCGTCTCGTACCAATAATGGCCCTCGCATAAATATCGGCGGTCACTCGCGCTCTGTGGCTGTCTTTTCAATTAATGAGGCGCAAGAGCTCTCGGTTCTAGTTGACAAAGAATGTTTGTTGGCTCAGTAGAGCACAACTACCTGCACAGCTGGCAATCGAATATTGACTAGTGCCTGCTGCAAGGGACGGGCCATCTGCAGTTCGAGGAGCCTCCAACGCCCAATGCCAATTGCAATCATCCTGAGTTCTCTAGCATCTCTACCTGATTCGAGCCAAATTTCCACGCCTCTGTACGCTGCTTTCAGGCCCCGGAGCAGGAGGCGCTCGAAGCAAGAGATTCAGTTGCCTGGATTCAGACCAACAGCCGAGGCATGGGAATCGATACAGTGCTCGCCGCATGTTTGCTACCCGGAGAGCAACGCCAGTTTGAGGCTCTATCGTACGTTTTGGCCATTGACCCAGAGAAGGCCAATCTCGCCAGCGACTACGTCTTTTGAGTTCATGTTGGCACGGCTTTTTTCTATGAACGAAGGAGAGACACAAGCAGCGCCCTTCATGGGAGAGAAATATCTATTAGAACCGAAAGCAAACCAAGGGTATTCAGTGGCCATTCCAAACCCATCTGTGGTATGTAAACCGTTTGTTGTTTTACATTGCACTCTATATGCGTCACTCCCTACGCTACGGAAGGCTAGGCTTCGAGCGATAGCACGGCAACAAGGAAAGCCATTCCTGATGCCGTAAGACACTTGCTTAGTGGGTGGTGAGCGATCGAGCTCGGATACGACTGTTGCGGACTGCATCGGGGCGGTCTTAGCTTCCAAGCAAAAGTTCTGTCTCGGTTCCGAGCTTGGATGACATTTGTAGTAGAAATCTCTTCGCGATCGCGGTGTCTCTCCGCCCACCTCCTTAGTCGCGGCTCTTAGGTCGTCAGCACTTATGTAGGTATTCTATTGAGAGATGCCTATTTGCACCTTAGCCACTGTCTGTTTATGCCGTAGTTTTGTAGTAAAAGTACGTCGGAGAAATCCTGACTCTTTGTTTGTTTACCCCCGAGACCATGTCTCCATAGCTCTCCGCGCAAATCACATCTACCAGGCTCCCCGCCCCTGCCAACAATAGGCATCAAAGACCAAAGCTGAGTCGCATTCCCTCGTGGCGCAATTGGCTAGCGCATCAGACTGTTACTTGAGCTGCAATCTGGAGGCTGTAAGTTTGGCCCTTACCGAGGGGCTGTCCTACCCACCATCCATTCTTCCTTCCTTTGACAGTGCGTATCTGACCCTCGAGGGATCAGAGATGCAAAAAGGACATCACATTTCAGTCAGAGCCGAACTTTGAAAGTGACTGGCAAAAAGAATAACTCCCTCGGTAAGGGTCGAACTTACAGCCTCCAGATTGCAGCTCAAGCCGTAACAGTCTGACGCGCTAGCCAATTGCGCCACGAGGGAATGACGCCCAAGCATCACCCAGGGGAGATGCTGGTCGTTGGGAGGCCAGGGGAGGTATGGCGCCTATATACCAGAGTTGACAATAGTCTAATGAGCATGTACGTCGAGATCGTGCTAAAACAATGGATCCGCGGGCTGGAAGTCAAGTCACCTTCAAAGAAACTTTCATTTGCACAAGTGGCTCCCCTCTCGTGAGCGATGCACATCGCCATTCGGTTCCCAAGCCGAAGAGGACTCATGTTGACAGAGCTTGCAATTACAAGTTGACAACAACTTTATTTTTCAAGTTCCCACCTGCCCTGACACATGTGGCTTGGGAGGGTTGTCACAAAGAGGTTCGGCTCTACACGGCACTGTCCAGATGCAAAGAGTCTCGGGGGCATTGTGCGCCCTGCTGGAAGTACCGGCTCCGTCGCGAGGGTCTTGAGGGCCTTAGAGTTTGTGCGTCATACGGACATGTTGTTCAGAGTCATACCGTTACGCCTTGCGGTGGAAAAGGCTTTTAGGGCCGAAAGCCAATTCTGGTTAACAGAAATGGGCTGGGCCAGCAAAGCTTGACAAGCCTGTCGGGACTGGCCTCTGGGTTTTATTTCATAGCATGACTAGGCAGAAAGCAGAAAAGCTGATAGGCTTACCAGCCATTTGCAATATTACACTGTCAAAGACCAGATGAAAATTTCAAGGTGATTTATCATCCCAACTACATCCAGGGCAGGAGCCACTCAGACACGTTCTGTGTTTCGATGCTCCAAAACCAGGTTACCTTTGCCATTTCTCTTTTGCAGTCAGCCCCTCTTCCCCTCGTCCTCTTTATTTCCTCCCCCACCTTCTCTATTACATTCACGTCGTCAGCAGGTGTGATCGCCACCCATATGCGATTTCCTAAGAGTCAATACGATAAAAATTTTAATATGCTGACCTTACTTTTTAGGTGTATTTTTGCTTGGGTATGTAACGATCTTCAGTTTACCCTTTTCTTTTCAGAGTACCCCTGGCCCTATCTATCTGCCACTGGGCGGTGCGCCCCAGTCGGGGACCCTAGCTATGGCCAATCCAGCAAACAAGCTGGGGCTGAGTGAGAAAAGAGCTCGCCAAGCTCAGGAAGCCAAGTCCCTACGACAACGAATTAAGAATGTAGAAGTTTTATTCCACAAACAACTACACGACGTGATGATCGCGCACACTACGGATATCGCAGGATTGCAAGACGAAGCAAGAAACAATGGAGTTCACGAAAGTGCCATCCAATATCTATTCTCAGGCCCTGCGGGGATGACATCGAAGATTGTTCACGATGCTTCCGTCAACTACCTGGATACTTTCATTCCACAAGGCAACAGCCATGCTGAGACTGCACAACATGGTGTTGAGGACTCCAGCAGCGACGCTGAGACAATTCTCCACAGTCCTTCTCGTGTTGTCGGAGACCTTGACAACGAAAGCGGCAGTCAAGACACGCATTCCATGCCAGTTAACAGCGGAGATGAGATGGATGTTGATGCGGACGACAGCGAGTACAACCCGGTCATTTTTCAGCCTTTCTCTGACGATTTGGACGACTCAGACTACACCATGGGCGACGAGCCTCATGGCAGCGGAGATGAAGACACACAGGTACCTACCTTGAATAAAGAGACACTCTGAACCAGATCCGGGGTACAAGATGCTAACTCAACCCCAGTCAGAGAGCGATACCCTCGGCTTCCAAGACAGTGACGCCTTTGAGGAAACTCCTCGCAAGAAGGACTTGGATTCTGTTGCATTATTTCAGGTCAGGATGAGCTTCAGGGCTATCAAGCATTGGTTTGTGACTGAACCTTACGCCTGTCCCATTACTAGACCGATAAGGGTAAAATTGCCTGGAGCGAGGTTAAAAACAGAGACTTCGTGATCCACAGGATTGGTAACAAGCTGGATTCTGGTGATCGGTACTTTATCCTACGATGCGAAAGTTCGCAGGGGCAAAGCATCCACCACTTCCTTGGAAATCCATCCGTCACCCGAGACCACGTAGCGACGCATCTCAAAGAACCGTCGAATTTGTCTCCGAAGTGTCATGGCGATGCTTACGGTAAACGTCTGGGAAAGTCGAAACAAAGGGATATTCAGAAGGCCCTTGGATATGAAGGTACCTGCTCACCTCTCTATCACCTGCATAGCTTCGAGAGCTCGACTAACAGAATCTCTTCCCTCTTCTAGTCATCATGCCATACGCCACTGACACAAACTTTGGGAGAGATCAAAATAGGAGGCTCGTCGATGACAGCAACAAGAGAATCAACGAGATGAGGCGCACGCCGTAGGATATCTCAGACATCTGTGGATACGCCACATTGATAAGATCTGTTGGTATATCTCCTCTCTGCTTGGAGCAGAGTATCTGGTGGTAACATCCTCTCAGGAAAAGAGAGTGTAGATAAATCTGTTTATTGATGCAGACATAATGAGACGGTTTTCTCCCATCTGGGACTCCTAGAGATTCCTTTTTCACCTGCGTTTGTGTTCAAAATACTTCCTTTACTTCCTCGAGCCTTGCAGTCTGGACGCAAACTGTCCAAAGAGATCTCCAATACCCAATCATGGACAAAAGATCACCGAATGCGCAAAAGAGCCGCAGCCAAAGGGCAACTGAACCTGCATGTCGCTAGATCTCCTGACCGGCTCAGCCTCAAAGAGATGCAGAGACTTGCAGGCAAAGCCGTACCTTTGATGCGAGGGGCGCTGCGCGAAAGGGATTGGCCACCAAAGTCGAAGAATCTTTGGTCACGAACTTGGCTTGAACTCGTGTGCTCATCCTCCAGTTGTGGGGCTCGTGGGGGGGCGCGACTGGCTACCTGCAGTGCCACGAGTGAGGCTCTCCGAATTTTCAACCGGCGGGCAGCAACCACAACGAACCAGACCGCAGGTAAGGCACCCATCGGCCCACGGACAGGCTGGGACAAAGTGGGGCCACAACAAATGCCTGATTGACTGCCTGGACGACACTCGCCATCCATCCCTCACTCTCCTCCCCGGTATCAGAGAGAGTGCCGCAACCGCATCGTACGACCGCTCTTTCCATTTCCCACTCTGAGACATCCCATCCCGGCCCGAAGATACCGCTCACCCGGCCCCCAGACAGAATGGGCTTTCACATCCGGAAACCATCACGCGAGGACTTCTCCGAGACATTCTGGAAGCTGCGATGCAAGATCCGCTCGGCCTTTGTGCGCGGGGACCAGACCCTAACAGATTTCTCCTCCAACTCCTCCTTCGACGCCCTGGACGACCCCAAGGACCGTCGAGACGGTCTCGACGACGGCAAGGATGCCACCTTCGGCGCAACCCCCGCCGTCAAGACCCTCTATGAGCGCCGCAACTCATCGGACTCATGCATCGACTGGGTCGACTACCCGCCCAAGCAGATGAGCAAGACCGCCGCCAAGGCCCAGGACCGCGTCGGCATCAAGCTGTACAAGGTCAAGGACCCGGAGAAGCCAGCGATAAGCGGCCGGTTCAGCCTCAAGACTGCGCGCATCGATGTGCAGAATCCGCAGCTGGTGGCGGCGCTGGCGGAGATTCTGAAGCAGGAGAATGAGCATATTGAGCCGCATGACACGGCGACTTTTAGGGAGCCGTTCCGGAACTTGTTCTTTCGGTATGATGACATTGTGGCTAAGTATAAGTCGCTTGTCGAGAGTGAGCAGCTGAGGGCGCATATGTTTCTGTTTATTAAGGTGTTGGATGATCTGTTTGGGGATCTTAGGGCGAAGCGGAGGGGTTTGCTAGCCAGCGGGTTGATTTCGTTCAGGCTGTCGTGGACGCTGTTTCCTAAGGACTGTGAGATTATCAGCTGGGGGAACAACGCCGAGTTGATTCTCAAGGTGGTGGATGCTTCGATTCGAATGATCAACCCCACGCAGGGTCTGTTGTTTATTCGATGTAAGGTCTTACGCTTCAACGGCGAGGCCTTTGTCTGGGAGGATGTCGAACTTGATATTCCCCAGTATGACGGAAACAAGCTGATTACGGATCTGCCGCATTACCCCCTGAGCTTTTTGGCGGATGCTGAGGAGACAAAGGCGCGGTTGATGGAACGGGGGAGGAAGGTTTTGGAGTATCAGGGCCTGACGTACTGCACTTACACGGGCATCGGCATCTTTCATGAGGACAAGCGGGTGGAGAAACACAACGTAAGTTTTCGTCTGGCTATGTGTTCATTACGGAGCTAACAAAAACTAGGTTGACGGTAGAATTCTTATCGATGTGGTTGGCTTCAATAAGCATCATCTTGCTCGTGGAGTGCGTGAGGGCCGGGGCCCGGATGTGAGACGAAACATGGTCCGCGGGACCGGTCGTCAGCCTCGCGGAAGAGACAGGAAGATTCTGGAGAAAACCGAGATCTCAAAGCGCCTTGACGAGGAGGAGCAGCGCAAGAACAAGGAGGCCATGCTTGCCAACGAAGCCGACCTCGTTTTCATCTCGCCTTTGATTGATGGGTATGCCTTGAAGAATAAGCTCTGGCGTAAGTCTGGTCCGGTCCATCATGACGCTGGTGATTGTTGACTGATAACCCTGGTAGTCTCCTTTTTTATCGAGGATATCAAACCGATGGTGTGGAACGACCAAGCCTTTGAGCATCTCGTGTATGATGAGCAGCAAAAGGATCTGGTTTTGGCATTCGTCGAGAATCACAACAACACCACGCCAATGCCGGGCGACGTAATCAAAGGGAAAGGAGAGGGGTTGATCGTTTTGCTCAGCGGACCTCCTGGGACAGGCAAGACCCTCACTGCCGAGGCTGGTAAGGATCACTCCAAGATGTTCCATGTCTAGTTACTAACGAGCAAGCAGTGGCCGACCGCACCCACCGCCCCCTTCTCTACCTACAAGCTGAAGATCTCGGCGTCAACGCCCTCATGCTCGGAATGAACGTCAAACGCATCTTCCAGATGGCCACCGAATGGAACGCTGTGATCCTCCTTGATGAAGCCGATGTCTTCATGGCCGAGCGCCACCCGCACGATATCGCCCGCAACGAACTCGTCTCGATCTTCCTCCGCGAGCTTGAATACTACCGGGGGATCATCTTCTTGACAACGAACCTCTACCAGACGATTGACTCTGCATTCCGAAGCAGGGTGAGCTTGCATTTGCTTTTTAAGCCGCTGGGTTTGGAAGCTCGAGAAGCCGTATGGCGCAAGTTTCTTGATCGGTTGCCAAAGTTGAGTGCGGTAGGCGCGGTTTCAGGACGGGATGAAGGGCAGGATGCTGTCAGTGACAGAGACGAGACAGGTGTTGTTGTGGCTGCGACCAAGGCAGAACCGAACGGGGTCGTTTCGAGCATCGCATCCTCAAGCGCGGGGGCGGGGAGCAGCAATGCCGAGAAGAAACAAGAAAGCGGCATGGCAGCTATTCAGGGCGACAATGACGATGACAATGCCGTCCCAGTAGAGTCAAGACACCCCATAATCAGCATAACGGACGAAGATCTCAAGGAATTGGCGGCATGGCAGCTCAACGGGAGAGAGATCAAGAACGCAGTCAAGATGGTCAAGTCGTGGTGTGACTGCAAAGGCTATGACATGACGTTGTCGCGGTTGGAGAACGGAATTCGGGCAACGAGTCCGCATTCGTCGAAGGTCACGCATGAAAACGACACCAGTCTTTACGATGACTGAATGGAAATCGCTATATATTTAAGAAACATCTCTGTGTTGTTCATTAGCTAATCTATCTGAGTGTTTTGGCCAGCTAAAAATAAATTTCCCCTTCCTAATTACCGGTTGCATTTAAAATGCCATTGGCAGCCATAAAATAGTCCGACATACAGCCCTTTGCGGCTTTGATTGTACAGAATTCATGACATAAATACAGAAACGGAGCGAATCTCAAAGCCGTGGATCGCATGCGAGCTTCCTGGTTGGCGATGTCATCTTGGTGCCTGTGCCAGCGGTGCTGTGTGAGACTAAAGGCCTCGGTACCACGATCAGCTGCCATTCCCGTGGATCACCTCTAAAGCCGTCGTCCCCGTGAAGACTGCACCCAAGATTCTTCACTGCCCCGTCCTATCAGGTCAACGACGTCGTCCATCTATTCCCTTGAGACTGATTCCCTCTCCTCATCACCACTCTGCTCATCGCCATTCTCCTCCACTTCCGTTCCCAGCTTCTTGGCAACTTTATTATTGTCTGTCACCCACTTGCGGTTCTTCCTCTGACCCTCGTCGGTGTCAGTAGGATAGGGGAGGATGACTATCGGTTTTTTTAGTGTTAACACTAGTTCTGGTTTGAAGAGGGAATTGCGTTGCATACCTTTGTATCCGAGTTTCTTGATGGCCTCGTTCTTGGTGTATTTTCTGACGGCATTCGCTGAGTGGCATTCAACGGCTTCCTCGGAGAGGTCACTCAGATGACGAAGGACATCCCAGTCAGTGAATGGATGCTTCAGGAAACGCAGGACGTTGACTCCTGGCGCGCTCTCGCATCGGATGATATAATGGGCTCCATGGCTTGAGAAGACGAAATCTTGGTTCTCAATCTCGTTCCAGGAAATTGTTCCTTTGTCGGTCTGGACGTTGGGCGTTAATGTTAGAGTGGTGTTGGCAATGGGGGATACTGTGGGCAGGGGTTCTGGAACCTACCTCAATGGGCTCTTTGGACCCGCCGTCGGAGGTTCTAGGTCGTTTCGTCTTCCGATCAGATGCGGCCGCGTGGCTTGCGCGCTTCTGACCCGACGAGCGCGGCACGGTCTGCAGTTGCGTTAGCGTAGAACTGGAATGCTTCCAGTTGGAATGGACAAAAAGAAGTAGGGTTACCTGTGCCTTGGTCGTGCTTTTGGGCAGCCTGGCAGGGATACTGTCATCACTTGACGAGTCTGGATTTTTATCGTCATGGATTTCCTCAATCTCACTTTCCTCCTCCGTGACGTAGTTTGTATTCTTATCACTTTCGTCACCCGGCGCGGGCAAGTCGAGAGTAAAAACCCCGCCGGAATACTTCGCGCTTCGGCGGCGGCGGCGGCTGGCCCTGTGAACTTGAGAACGGCTGAAAACCTCTTGCTCGTGCTCGCTATCGTCACCGCCATTGTGACCGCTGTCATGACCATTGTCCACCTCGCTGTTGTCCGCATTGTCATCGTCGGCCTCGCTGTTCTTGTTGTCGTCGCGGGAGATGTTGCTGTCCTCGGCGCCGTCTAGGTCCGAGTCCTGGTTATCCTCATTGAAGCTGAGACGGGTCGAAAAGTCCTCGCAGTACTCGTCGCAAAAAGCAACGAGTCGTGCTTTCAGGTTTGATATCTCCGTGGAGATCAGCTCTTTCGCTAGTTCATGGCCGCCGGGTGCGTCCATGATATCTGTGAGTACAGTCTTGATCTCATCGATTTCGCCTGCCAGCGAAATTTGAGCTGCGCCAAACAGCTTGTCTCTCTTGTCCTTGAGCAAGGCCTTGTACAGGTCTTTAGTCTTCTTCTTGGCCTTCCGGGCCCCTTCGTCCTTCCGTTGCCAATCTTTTTGGCTTTTTCTAGCCTCCTCCATGAGGTCTATTTCGTCGGGTCTAGATTATCAGGACAGGTTAGCAAGGGTCAGCCAATGGAAAAATACCCGCGTGACGAGCGGAGCCTGCCCCGACCTGTGCGAAAAGACATTGCGAAAGTCCCGAAACAGCTCCCGAAGCTCGAATAGCAAGGCCAGTGAGAAGCTCCCGGAGATGCAAGATGGCCTGCAACCGTAGCCTGCGTTGACGAAAAGAAGAACCAGGCTCTTCCACCCTCGCGTGGGTGACCGGAGGTGAGAGAGTGGCGACAGAGGTGTGTGGGCGGCTGCCACAGCAGGGACCCTGCAGCTGAAATAGAGGAAAGAGCAGAGGGAGCGCCCGGTACGGAAGACGAAGAGGCTAAACAGGTAAATCAAAAATAAAAGAATACATACCCGCAGAAGGACAGTCTTCAAAGACCTGTTAGGCGTTTCCCGAAATTATAATATAACTAAATAGGAAACGGAATATAAGCTGTAATTATGCCTAACCGGTGGTTATGGTGCGATACGGGAGTTGCGAGAAGATGGAAGTTTTAGGGAAGAAGGAATTAAGTGAAGAGTTTAAAAAGGAAACCACATTCCGGGAAATAGTGAAAGGGAAAAATAACATCAGATGAAAAAAATACCATTTCACTACCAGCTTTCTATAATGAAAATGCTAGCTTAATCTACTTTTATTATTACTATTATTATTATTTACAGTAAATTATTACAAAGTAACCCAGAGGTATTTAATACCTTTTAATAGCTGATAACTAAATGGAAAGTGTGTTAGCTGTTTAGATGACGAACTTGGTAGAAATCGGCCACTGGTGTCCCGCTTTCGTTTGGTAGGTTGTGTCTGTGTCCAATAATTCTTCGGGCTCTGCCTTCTCAACTTCAGGCTTATCGTCGAGACCACGCTCTCCGTGCATAACAGCTTGTGCGCTGCTGCCAGTTTCTGCGCTGCTAATCCCTGCCAACATCCTCCACATCGTCGTCGTCAATGTCATCGCCGCGATAGAGCTGGCAGAAGTCCTCTGTGATCGCGGCTGTCATCCCAGCGGTCCCTGAAATAAGCTTATTGACAACCTCCTCATCGTGCTTTTGCAGAAGTTCGTTACGGATGACATCTAGCTTCCCGGTATACCTGTTCATTAAAGTCTCCAGGCCGCGAAGATACTCATCCGTAGCCTGGAGGATCTTAGCATCCACATCCTCCATATTTCCTCATCTTAGTAACTGAAGTTAAGTTAAGTCCTAAATTAAATAATATTAGTAAACTCTAAGTAGAAGGACCCTTACAACTAAGGTAAAGAGTAAAAGAAGAGAAAAGAAGCCCGCCACTCAGTTTACTCTAGTTAGCATCTAGCAACAGAACCACTGCAACTCCCCCATCGACGCATTCTGTTCCTCCACCCATTTCTGGTTCATCTCCTGGCCCTCATCTGTGTCAACAGGATGCGGCGGTTTGACTAAGAAAGACACAAAATGTCAGCAAGACCCAGCCATCTAATGAGACGATTCGGGATTCATCCGTACCTTCGTAGCCGTACTTCTTGACAATCTCGTGATTCGAGTACGTCCTGACAGCCTCGTCATCGTGGCATTTGTATATGGCATGCTTAGAAGCCTCCTGCAAATGTTTCACAGCGCTAGTATCGCTCGCAGCATCGAAGGGATCGGTGGGGAAGTAGTGGACAGCTAATCGTTCGCCCATTGCGTCCTTCTTTTCGCAGCGGACCACGAAGTATCTGCCGTACTTTGTCACGACGTAGTCCTGGCTATCGACTTGCCACCAAGTAATCTCCCCCTTTTCTGTCTAGTGATGGCGTCTGTATGTTAGTGTCACGGTGGGATAAAGGATGGTCGGGGGGAAATTGCTACCTGGATGAAGCTCGTGCTGCCGCCTGTGGTTTGGAGTTTGGGCTTCGCTGGCCTGGGACTCTTGGCAGTCTGTGGGGTTTGGGGGGAGAACAAATCTCCCATGACCTTTAATGGGGTCTTAGGTTCCTTGCTTATTTTCGACTTGGGGGTATTTTTGGTCTTCCGGTCCCGGGGTGTTCTGCGGCCGTTCATGCGCTCATCAAGTGTTTGCCGCGCTAAATTCCATTTTATGGCAGCGGCTCGTTGTGTACTTCCCCGACGAACATCATCAATTGCAGATGCTATAGCCTTCTCAAATTCCGGACCAGAGCTCCTTAGGGCCTTGGGAGCCTCAAGTCTCTGAAAGGCTTTGTTGCGCCCTCTGAGTGTAGACGGTGGGATATCCCATTTGGCTGCAACGGCCACCAGCGCATCGCCTTGACGAATCTCTTCGAGCGCAAACTCGAGTTTCTGCTCACGCGCAACAGTTTCTGGGAAGTTGCTTCGGGTATTGGAGTTCTTGTTTGTCTTCATGAAATCAGGATTCTTGGGCAGAAAATGGCCGTTGGGGAGACGGTGCTGTGACTTGAGCCCAGGTTAGCATATCAGGCTCAAATCTTCTTCAGATGAAAATAGACCATGATGAGAGAGGCTCAGATACCCAAGAATTCGTGGCGCTAGTAGTGATTTCAAGGACACCATTTGTCTCTGCCTCAAACTGGGAGAACTTGAATGTACTTCGTTCGCGCTTCCGGCCGCCGTTCCCGTCCTCCCCAGCATCGTGTGTTTTGTGAAGACTGGCTAGCTTCTTGCCAGAATCCGGGATAAATCCGACATCGGTGGCACTGACGGGAAGTGCCTGCCCGTTACATTCGAGGACGTCCACACCCTGCCCGAGATACTCTTCGCAACTCGCAGTGACTCGGGCGGCTGCAGCCTCAATCTCGTCTAAGATGAACGCATTGACAAATTTGCGATTGCCTGTAGTCTTTAGTAGTGCTTGACGAACGATTTCAATTTTTTTGGAGTGGTCTTCCATCAGCCTGCCAAGTCCGGCAACCAGTTCGTCGGTCGCCTTTTCTACCAGGGGTTGCCAGACGTTGACGGCCTCTGCTTGGGTCTTCTGGCGCCAGGCAGCCTCGTGGCTTTCGATTTCGGCTTCGAAACTCTCCATATCTTCGAGCTCTACTGCAATCGGATTGTTGAACTTGAATTGCCTGTAAAACCAGAGGAGGTAAGATACTCCGAGCGAAAAAGAAAAGAGACTGCCCAAGTGGCCGAAAACCGCATCTGAGAGTTCCGCGGAATTCAGGCAAGTTGACCCAACATTTGCTTCTTGAAAACAAGCGCCCAACTCTTGCTCCAGATTCTTTGCTGCCACAGAAATTTGTTTGCGGAATGGCGACCGACCAGCTCGAAAGGTTTTTAGACGAGGGGCACGCTATGTGGTAACGCGGAAGGAGGTATAGGCCGCACCTGCCTCGATCCCTCTTGTTCAATTTTCGGCGACCTATGACAAAACAAAGAACACCGCCAAAAACCCTGACACTCTAAGGACTCTGATAGCAGTTGTCGGTTCTCCTTTACCATGTGCCAAACATGTTGCTGAATGATGTGAAGGCACGCATTAGGTCGACTTGTTGTGGTGTAAGCTCGAGTCGTTGATTGGTCGCAACACAGCACACACGACTCCCTCCACGCCGCCAGCTGAAAACTTGCCCTGCATGGCACCTCGCCCTCAATCTCCATCCCTTACAGGTTCCATGGCAGGTCAACAGCCCCATTTCAAACTGAGCCGCTGCAAAAGGCCATCTCAGACAGAAATCCGGTCCATGGACGTCTTCACCGCTTCACCACCGCCCGTCGCCTTCGAAGGACGCCTGCTTGCCCAAGCGAACTGCCGCTCCAGACGCATCCTACGGATCCCGCCCAGCCCGCCAACCCTTTCACCCCGTAGGATCAATGCCACGCCCGGTAACATCGCGGCTCTTGTCCCAGCAGCTAGGATCCGCCGGCAGATTACGGCGCCACATACACGATTGTCTCGTAGATCATTGCTTCCATCAATCCGGAATCCGATTGCCTCAACCCAATATAGAAAGGAAGTACGTTCGCATCTGGGGCAAGCCAGCTCGTCTCCTCGGACCCGGGCAGTTAGCACGCAACCCTTTGGGCACTTCTCGACCAGCTACATATGTGACACCAGGCGTTGACCTGAAAAGCAGAATGCCGCGGGAGATTTGACTAGGGCATCCACCAACTAACAGTCCCCAGATATGGCACGGTAGGTATGTATGCTTGAACATCTCAATGCTTCCAGATTCCTACAGACCATGCTAGGCAGAATTTAGAGCTATATACACGTCGATCTCGGACAATCAAAAAGTATCTACAATCCCAATCCTCCAATCCCCGTGCTGCCACATTCTTAATCCGAGTATTTTCCTCACTCAGACCCAACCCCTTAACGCTGGAGCGTCAACAGCCCAGGGCGATACGGCAACCGCCCGTAATCACCTCCCGAGCTAGGCGAACGTCCCTGGTACAGCAGCTGCATCTTGCACGCATCGATGGTCATGGTCTCGTCGTTAGACACACGGATGATCTCTCCGTGGCTGATATCGTTTGTCCACGACGCGCCGGCATTCGACTTGCCGGCGAACGACCGCTGCTCCGTCGCAGCCTGGGCGGTCCACTGGCCGCCGAGCGTCTTGGCCGTGAACGAGCGGAAGTACCGCCCCTGGGAGCCGATAGCCTCGACGATCATGAGGTACTGGTCCTGGCCGCGGACGTGGTAGACCTGGACGGCCTCGAAGAGGTTGTTGGTGGTGTCGCTCATAATAACGGTGGAGGAGGTGCCGAAGCTGCTGGGGAACTTGTCGATGGGCATACTGGCGCGGTAGATCTTGCCGTTATCGCCGGCGAAGAAGAGGTACATGTTTTGCTTGTCACCGATGACGGCTTGGTCAATGCAGCCCGTGCTGGAGCCGGAGATGGTGCCCGAGAAGAGGGTCTGGACGCCGGACCAGGCGTTGACGTTGGTCGGGTCGTTGGAGGTGCGGTACGAGAAGGCTGTAGGGCCCCATTGGTACGCGAGGACCCAGGTCTTCTTGGGGGTGAAGTAGAAGAGGGAGGGGGCTACGGCGGCGAAGGGCATCTTGTTCTGGGGGGCTTTAGCGAGGTCGGACCAGTTCTTGATGACGCCGAAGTTCATGGAGCCCCATGACGAGCCCGTGTCGTGGGTCGTGGCATACACGAGGTGACCGTCCTGGTAGGGGACCGTGGTGAAGTCCTTGAGGGAGGCCCAGCCCTGCTTGGGCTCGGCGAGAACGCCGGTCGAGGTCCACTTGTAGGTCGATGGGAGGGAGCAATTTGCCGTCTGCTGCTGGGCCAGGACGGCAGCCGCCGTGGTGAGGACGAGGAAGGACTTCATGGTGTGATGGCGAGGATATCTCCTTACACGAACTGTGGAAAGGGGCGAGGACAGTTGAACCTCGAAATCGAAAGTTGGTATTGACGTTCGACATTTAAACACCACGGCGCAGCTACCCACACCGCTAGCCGTTGTCACCTATTCCCCATTCAGCATAATGGAGAAATACAGTCCGGGGCAGTTGGCGATAATTTGGCTGTCCTCGCATTACCCGGGTCTCTTGACTCGACACCATGCGCACCAATCGTGAACCATCAAGGACCTCGACGCGCCATTCAGCGTCCCTCTGCCAAGCTGACGTGCAAAACCCACCAATAACGGCGTTTCCCATCAACAGCTGCCATTACGCTTCGGTTTAGCAGACTTAGCCGGGCCATCTCCGCATTTCCTAGTATGAACCCCAGACTGCCGGGTCAGGTAACATGAATGGGACTCTATCTGGGCGCGCCACCCCCAAACCGTCCGCAAAATCTTGGTTTCCGTTCCCACGTGCCGTGGCGCCTCGTTGCGCTAACTCCGGGAACCAAGTACCGGAAGCGATGCGGAGTAGTCATTGTGTGTTTCACGCAGAGGTTGGTTACGATCAACGTCAAGCGCCGTCAATCGCAGCCACCAGCTATGGTGAGGAGAACCCAGCCAAGACGGGAGAAGTCTGTTCTGATTTCCCTCGTGTCGAACCCCACAGCCAGGATTGGTCATTACTGGCGCGCTTCCACCCAAGTACCGATATCTCGGGAGTGTCGCCGAGTTCTTGTATCGTAGCCATGTGAAGACAAGGTACGGTTACGTATGTGATATATAGTAGGGAGCTGCTTTCAACTCAAGAGTCTTCCTGCCGCCGAGTCTCCTCAACCCCATCGGAAGGTGTTGTTCCAGACAAAATGATCCACCAACCGCGTAACATCGAGTTGGGCTGAGGCGACTACCACAACATCATATAGTGGCAATTCCTTGGGGGCAACCCATTCCATGGTAAGGCCAATTGACTGAAATGATGCGTCGGCACGCAGAAAACATGAGAGTGTAGGGGAAACAAATTGAAAACAAGAAAAAAGCTGCAATACTCCTGGCTCTTTTACTTCCCAACGCATAACCGCTTCAGACATAACACTTTATTGACAATATTTTGAAGGAAACCCCTCGACACTGGGATTGCTCCCATAAACAAGACTAGTATCCTACTCGGAAGAGACGGCGCACCCAGATTTCTAACTGTGAGGCCTACCGGTGCGAGGCTCCCTGCACCTCCTGCGTCCCTCGCTCCCCGAGACCAGCACTTGCTGCGCTCTCTCCAACCCGGACTTCATCCTCGGGGACGCCAACCCCTATGCTCCCCGCAGTGCTCAACATGCTCACCACTCTCGGTCTTTCTCGTCCTTCCCGCTGGGCCGCAATGCTCACACCGCCCGCACCGGTAGTGCTCGCCGCAACGCTGGCGCTGGCACTGGCCGTGGTGCTGGCACTATCGCTCCGGGGCCGGGTTGCGCTTTGACTTGCACTCGCACTCGCGCGGCTGGCATCGCTAGGACGGCGTTCGCGAACCATTCGTTCAAGGTCGCGGACACGCCGCTTCAACGCTTCGTTCTCCTTTTTGACCGAGTCAAGCTCAGAGCGGTAAAATGCTGTCTCTTCGTAGCGGGTTGTCGCGGGAAGAATTCCAGGTGAGAGCTCGCTGATAGCTGAGCCCTGTGTCCCAGCAGTAAGCAATGAGGTGCTACTGGCCTGTGGCGCACGGTGAGCGAAATAGGTAGCCATACCCGGATCGCCAAGGTGAGAGTGGGTGTAGCTCGGCGGTTGAGACAAAGTTTGGCTCTCCCTTCCATGGCCCGGGATGTTGTGCGGAGCCGGGGACGGAGACCCCGCCCGACTACGACGAGAGGCGCTACTGCCCTGTCGACTCAGAGCGATACCACCCAAAACGGCTTGGCTGGGGCGAACAGGAGCAGGAGAAGATATACCTGCCATGGAGGAGGTTGACACTGAGCCGGCGATAGCAGTAAAACTCCGTGCACTTGTGTTAGATGACGTGCGGTGGTGTACCGGCGCTCGATGGTGCGCGAGCCCGGGCCCGGACGCGGCGTGCTGGCCGTCCCCGAGCAATGCGGATTCAGTGCCGGAGGCGCTCGCTGACGTCGAAGAGGCATTTGAGACAACCGATGCGTTTTGGGCCGCGCGAAGCATCGTCAGCTCTCGGGTGAGGCGGTTGACCTGTACCATGTGGTGTCAGCTGCTGGTCGACTCGACGCTCGGAACGGACAAGACCATACCACAGCCTCCTGTTCCTTCTCCAACTGAAGATGTAGATCCGCCGCGGTCAACGGCCGGGGGTGCCGAATCGGGCCTGGCCCAGGGCCTACGCCCGTGTTGTCACCCATCGCTTGCCCAGCAAGCACACCTGCCGGCAGGAAATGCGGAGATGGTAGGGATGAAGAAGCGCCGACGTTGTTAACGGCGCTCTGGTTCGAAGGGAGGATGTTGAGGGACGGCGACGTTGGGACTGGCGGAGGTGGCATCTGTTGCGAAGATGCGCGTCGGGGGGCTGTCGCAAGGACGTGGGGAGATGGTGGGACCGAATTAAGATCGGGCATGGCGCACGCGAGCGATTCGTTTGGGCTCAAGTCGTGTCAAGGATCGCGGTCGGTCGTCAGTCAGCGGTGCAAACAGAAGATTGAGGGAAGGTTATCGAGCGACCCGAACTCGAGGAAAAGCGCTTCCCAAGATGCAGCGCGGCATCAACTCGCGTCCAAAATAAACAGTGGTAATGGGACGGTAATTTGGCCGTTCATGCGACCCCCAAAACACCAGTTGTTGATTGTCGTCCACTGGTTCTGAGATGGTGCGGAGGAAGCTCACCTCACGGCCCCTGCCGCGCTGTCGGCCCCTCACTAAAGTGCACTGAGTTTCAGCCTCACCCCAAGCCCCTCGCGGCCCCTCGGCCCCTCCATGTAGCGATCAGCAGCTGCACGGCGGGGCTTCACAGTGCGGGGCCAGCTGACACCAACATGGGTGGTCTTGGCGCACCATGATGTAATGGCCGGAGCACCTCAGATGAACGATGACGAAATGCGGAAGCCCAGGCGGAATTGCCTTAGTGATGTCAGAGAGTCCCAGGCCGCATATTCAGAGCACCTTCAAGTACCTGCGCACATTTAAAAACATTGCCCAATCCATATCTCACCTACCAACCAACGTCTGACCACCCGAACTCAACAAACAAGAACCAACTCCAAACCCAAGGTATTACCCGAGAGTCGCAGTTCATCCTACCCCCGACTTACACTAGATTCTTGCTCAGACACCTCATACACATCGCCATCATGCCTGGAGAGTCCCCCGAGCCCGAGCGTTTGTCCGGCAAGCAAATGCATGACGCCCCCGGTTCTGGCCAGGGAACGGATGATGCTACCAAGAAGGAGGAGACCAACAAGAAGATACTAGAGGTATACCACTGTGCCGCTTGGGTAATTAGATCCGCACTGACAGCTTGAACAGAACTTGGAATCCAACCCCAAGGGGCCCCTTGACGATGAAGTTACCAAGAAATTCGCAAAGAACACTAAGATGGAGTCCAGCTCATAAACTGCCGGGGAATTACGGTAGCAGATGGGCGGATTGTACGAATGTGGCTGTTATCATGAGGTTGATGCCGGATCAGAAAGACTGTCGTGTATCGCAGCTCGGATTCTCGTGGCCTGTTAGAGAGGCCTGGAAACTAGGCAGAACAAAATAAATCTTCGCACAAAATTCAACTAGTGTCTCCAACTGCAGGCGTTATTTGTGACACGGCCAGAGTACTGGCACGATTGGATTAGCCAGCAGTATCAGCGGTGCCCTAGGCTCGCGATGTTTGACAGCTTTGGGAGGAAAACGGTCTTCACATGTCATGTCTTGAGGAGACTCCGCGAGGCCGCCCGGCGATCGAACCAATCATACGTCACAGATTCTACCCCTGTCAATTCCACGCCGTCGCACACGTAGCTACCAGGGCTGTTATTTGCACAGCCACAAAAGCGCCCCTCGGCCGTTAGGAGATGACGACATACCCTTGCCGCGGCAGCTGCCCCTCATCATACGTTCGCAGCAATCTTTCGAAGACCACGCGTCCGGTAGAAGGTCTAAGAACTCTTTCCTCTGTTTAAAAGGATCCAAACTCATCCCAACTGGCCGAGCTTTACCTCAATCATCTTCAACAGACAATACCTCAATCCAGAAACATCTGCCGCTGCCAAGCACTTACATCGCCCATTAACCCCGCATCGAAACCACCATCAACCACCTCACAACAACGATTCCGCAAGCGGAATTATCTACAACCGCTATCATGGCTACCACCGTCACCGTCAAGAATATTGCGCCGAAGACCGAGGACAAGGAGATCAAGGATTTCTTCAGCTTCTGGTAAGACGCCTTCCCCGCTCCCCCATGTCTCCAGCCCGTTTCTAACCCCTCTTCCTCTCCGCAGCGGAAAGATCACATCCATCGATGTCACAACCGAAGGCGAGACCAAGAGCGCCACCGTAACTTTTGAGAAAGAGACGGCCGCTAAGACGGCCCTCCTCCTCAACCACACCAAGCTTGGCGCAACCGAGATTTCTGTGACGTCCAACCTCCCAGAAGACCACGACAACGGTGCCCCTACCAGCAACGCAGAGCGTGACACCGACGAGATCACACAAGAGGAGAAGCCCCGTGCACGCATCCTCGCTGAGTACCTTGCACACGGCTACCTTGTTGCCGATACCGGTCTTAAGAGCGCCATCGCCCTCGACGAGAAGCATGGCGTATCTCAGCGCTTCCTTAGCACCCTGACCGCGCTCGACCAAAAGGTCCATGCCAAAGACCGTGCCGTCGCTGCCGACCATAGCTACAACATCACGCAGCGCGCCAATTCTCTGCTCACTGGTCTCAGCTCATACTTTGAGAAGGCAACAAGCACACCGACCGGCAAGCGCATTGTCGACTTCTACACCACGAGCCGCCGCGAGGTTGAAGACATCCACAACGAGGCCAGGCGTCTTGCCGACCTTAAGAAGCAAGAGGCCGGTGGTAGCTCTTACAAGGCCGCCGGGCTTGACAAGGTGTTTGGCGCCGAGACCACGACCCCTGCTGCAACAGAGAGCACTGCAGCACCCACAAAGCCTTCCGCGTAGATAGGCACCCAAAAGTCAATATCGTGGAGGAGAGTGACTATCACCATGCGGTGATAAGGCTGTGAAGGGACGACCCTAACGAATTCCCTATGTTTTTGTTATCGATAGCTCGAGGGGGCTCTTTTTGGCGGGGAGGATGCCATTCCGTAGCATCTAAGTTCCCTGCATTACCATCTCAATTTGCTTCCCGTGTTCGATTTTCTCATCTCTCCGTTATCACTCGTAATAGGTGCCCTTGTAATGTATTTATTTATGCAGATGAGACCTCTGCCCGTCACGTAATTATCCCATGGCGTGTTGGCCCGGAATGGTGTACTCGCAACGCAAAACAGAGAAACTGATCTATTTTCCTATCGTATGCTATTAAGGGTATTATGCCATCCGGGATGCTTTTAATCTCAAAAGGGAAACGCGAAAATGCTCCAAACAAAAGAAAATAATGCTGTGACATGGTGAGAACTCACATTCTCCTCTGCCTTCTGATTCACAACTGCAGCTTCCCAAATACTGCTCTCCTGGTCTATCCCACATCTCCCATGATATTACCTCTAATCCTTCCTCAACATTCCAATTTCCGCCACTGGAGCGGCACTCTACCTCTTGTTAAAATTCAAGAATCGACTCTGCAACAAAAGTTAGCACTCTCCTCTCCGTTCCACTTCACTCGTTCTATCAGGGGGTACTTACCGCAGTGAACAAAATAATTAGATTGCTCCCAACAAATGCCAAGAAGATACCGAGGTCTCTCCACCTGTTGTCAAAGGACATGCCAAGCCGCTCGAAGAACTGGTCGCCTACGCTGAAGGCGCAATACTCGCACGCACTCGTGGCATTGTCAACGAGATACCCGAGTCCGCCGCGCTCGAAGAACGGGCCCATGTAGTCGCCGCAGGTCTGGCCGGCGGGGGCGCTGAAGCGGTTTAGCTCCGATGGGCCGCATTTAACGGGGAGATCGTGCAGGGCGGTGACGACCATGCCGCTGATGAGGCGGGTGAAGGGGTCGAGGTCGTACAGCCAGGAGCGCCAGAACTTGGGCATTTGGGGGGCCGGGATGGTCACACCGCAGAAGAGGGCAAATGTGATCATGATGAAGGGGTCGAACTGGGAGGAGATGAAGAGGGTAGGGGTTAATGCCGAGAGAGCCTGGCCCATGGTGACGGAGAAGACTTCGGTGATGAGGACGATGAAGAACTGGTAGCCTGCGCGGGAGGATTCGGCCTGGAGGCCAGGCATGTAGTAGATCGGGAGGAAGAAGCACACGGCGCAGAGGACGCTATACGGCATCTCGGCGACAACCTGCGACGCGGCGAAGACGGAGCTGCTGTACATCTTGGATGACTGCTCGCGGAAGAAGAGAGCGCGGCTGACGTGGTACCTGACTTCGATCTGGGAGATGACGAGGGCGGGCAGGACTGTGACCTGGAACATGATGAAGACTCGGTACTGCAGCGACTGGCGAGACTCGTCTAGATTGAGGTACGTCAGGCCTGTGAGAACGGCGATAGCGACGTGGTTGAACAGGCGAGTGAACAGGTAGTTGGGTGACCGCCAGCAGGCAAGATTGGCTCTCCTTATGACAGCCTTGAGTTGGTGCAATAGAGGCGAGGCATATTCCTTCTCGAGGGTGGGGTCCCGGCTTGAGCCAGCAGCAATGCGCTGGTCCTTCATTTGGGCGATGGCGTCCTTGACGTTGGCTAGCTCGGGGCTGTCTGCCCAGATGTCTCCCCAGTCCCGGCGGCCGATACGAGGTGCACTACCAGCACCGATTGCCTCGAGCATGAATTCAGCAACGTTGTCGGTATCCTTGGCAACAGCTCCATGTCGCTTGAGATAATCCCTGAGGATCGCCGCGTCCTTTCCGATATCGCCAAAATAGACGCACCGTCCACCCGACTTGAGCAGCAAGAGGCGGTCAAAGTTCTCAAACAAGGCTGCGTTCGGCTGGTGGATGGTGCAGAGAATTGCCTGGCCCGCCGCAGCAAGCTTCTTCAAGAACCGGACAATGTTGAACGCGCTTTGGCTATCAAGGCCGGAAGTTGGCTCGTCGAGGAACAGTAGCAGTTGAGGTTTGGCCGCCAGCTCGACGCCGATAGTGACACGCTTTCTCTGTTCAACTGTTAGACCAGCCTCTGGCGAGCCAATAATGGCATCAGCAAAAGACTCCATCTCCAGAAGCGCAATAATCTCCTCGACGTAGGCGTACTTCTCCTCCCGGGGCGTTTCGAAAGGTTGGCGCAGGTCAGCTGAAAATCGGAATGCCTCACGAACTGTCTGGGACGGGTCGTGCACATCCTGCTGCTCAGCATACGAGGTACCACGCTGAAACTCTTTGCCAGGCTTCACACCATCTACAAGAATGTCGCCACTGATCACACCGATGTTCTTTCTTGCCGCAAGGACGTCCAAGAGTGTGGTCTTGCCTGCTCCGGAAGCGCCCATCAAGGCGGTTAGCTGTCCGGGCTTAACGTATCCAAAGACGTTATCGAGAAGGCGGCGTGCGCCGCCAGGCACGGGAACCTCGTAACAGAGATTTTCCCACGTCAAAATTCCCTCGGAGGCAATCTGAAGCTCGGAGCTCTCGTTTTTCTTGCGTGCTTCCCTTCGCTTGTCCCGTTTTGATAGCAGGTCCTCGTTGAGTTTTTGTCGCTCTGCGTTCGGCTTCTGGAAGATCTTGGCTGTGTTGCCCCCCATTCCGTGCTTGACAAACTCGCCCAGGAAGACGTTCAAGAAGAGATAAAGGACCATCAATGCCATCGTAATACCCCAGTTCCTCCACAGACCGCCTTTGTCGTAGGAGAAGCCCTGCCCAATGTATGCCGATCCAGGGACCTCGAGCGTCCCCGGTGTAGAGCCAGCAAGTGTGCAGACCTGATGGTTGATGTCGTTGTATTCTGGCCCAGACGGGATCAGGGAGTCGGCGGTGCAGGTCATCGTAATCCTCATGAACTCGTTCTCCATCATTGAACTGAAACAGAGGCCTAGTGGATTGATCCAGTATATCCATCGCAACCAGACTTGCTCTGTGGAGGTGTCAGCAAATATCTTAGCGGGCACTGTGCGGCGTAGATGAACTTACCAGACTGGTACTGGATCAAATAACCAGAAGTAATAATTAGAAATGTGACTGGCTCGCATATCAGTCAATAGTTCTCATATACGCGTAATAGTGTGCAATAATGTGGGTGTCTGGGGCGTAAGTCTTGTTCCTGGAGCGCTATCATGCCCGCTTGAGGCATAAAAAGCTTAAGTCAAGTAGGCCATGCTTTTTGAAGTGCCTCATACGGCCCAAAACGGACAATGCTGGGGTAAAACAGGGGTAAATACTTACTGACAAGCACCGCAAACTTGGCCGCATAGTCAAAATCGGGGCTTAGACATCCAATGATCCGGAAGCAGAGGGTCATGGCAATGTTACCGCTGAGAACCATCAGGTAAAAAACTGCAACAAGAGTCAGCTGATGATCTTCGCTTCGGGAGCATGAGGTTCTTACTGAAGAACGCGCCGGCAGATCTCGACAAATTAGTCATCCAGTACACGATGACGCTGAAGATCAAGATCTGCGAGGCTGCAAAGGCCTGGTCCACGATAATCTGGGCGATCCAGAGTGCTGATGGTCTGTGGAACGCATACGCCTTGTGTTTGTTGAGAATCGGGCGGCCAACCATCGTACCGGCAAGTTCGGAAAAGGCCTGGAAGGCGTTGAACAGCAGGGCAATAAACATCAAGCCTCCCTTGCTGAACGCACTGGCAGAGGTCTGACCAAGATTGAGATAGAGGGTTCCAAGAACCACAGCGATGATGATGGATCTGAGCCAAGACAGAACGAGCGCAAGAACGTCTTGCATCTTCAGTACGAACTGTCTCTTCATCAGAGCCCATACCTGCTGCTGAAATCCAACTGAGTAAACAGACTTCTGAGCAGCACCCAGGCGCTTTTGCTCGGAGACTGCAACTTGAAAGTCTTCATGCTTCTGCGTCTCCTCGTTGAGAGACTTTTTGTATTCGGCCATCTCGCTGTCGAGTGCCTTGGCGAACTTCGACTCCTTGAAGGCCGTTTCCATGGTTTCGGCGCTGTGTGGTGCATTTTCGGGAGAACGCCCATCTTGGTAATCACGCTCAAAGGCATCAGTACAGCCAGTCACATAGTCTGGCGTTGTTTGTCTGGGGCGGGGAAGAAAGCCAAGCCCTTCAAAATAGCCTCTCGCCTCAGAGATTGGACCGAAATACACTTGTCTACCCTCGTCAATGACCAGCACCTTGTCAAAAACGTTGTAAATGTTCTCGGAGGCCTGGTAGAGAGAGACAAAGGTAGTCGTTTTGTAGAGGTCGGTCTGCACGCGGAGCGACTTGGCGAAATCGAGCGCAGTCGAGGCATCCAGACCACGGGTGCTATTGTCCCACGACAGGATGCAAGCGTTGGACACCAGCATCTCAGCGATCGAGACCCGCTTCCTCTCGCCGCCGGAAACGCCACGGATGAAGTGGCCGCCGACAACGGTGTTCCGTGTGTGCTCAATATTGAACATCTTCAACAAGGTCGTAATAACGCGCTCCTTCAAGGCCTGCTTTGTGATTCCGGCGGGCAGCTTTCCCGGGATCTTGACGTCGAGGGCGAAGGCGAGCGTCTGCTCGACGGTGAGTGTCGGGTGGTGAAGGTCATCCTCCTGGTTGTACACTGCCTCACCGCGGTACTGCTTGAACTCGTCGGCGGTGAAGGGGCCGTAAAGCACGTCGCCCGTCACGCTCGTATATCCATATCGCTGGTTAGCAATGCTCTTGAGAAAAGTTGTGCAACCAGAGCCCGGCTTTCCGAGGACCAGGACCATTTCGCCAGGTTTGCAGATGCCCTTGAAACTGTTGAGAAGGGTAACTTCGGTGCCCTTTTTGCGCATGCCGAGCCACCCAAGCACGGGGGTGATGACATCGAAGAAGTCGGTAAACGCATCGGGGAACGTTTTGACGTAGTTAGTGCTGCCACCCATACCCTTAACCGTCAAGCCGTCCCAGTAGACGCCGATGTGTTTCGGTCGAATTCCCGCCTCTCTCTCTGAGTTAAGATTACCGCGCAGTGCCGCCTCCAGGTCAAACTGCGGGGCCTCCTCCTCCGAAGCTGGCGATCCAATGACAACCACTCCCTTTTCGGAGTCACCAGCCGGGGCATGGTTTTCAGTGCGACTGGCACGGGAGAGGCGTGAAAGTTCCCGCTGCAATTCGGCAAAATCCTCCTCAGCCCCTCGAACCGAAACGCTTCCTATGTTTGTCGACCCATTGGGGTTTTGGCGACGTGCCTCTTCCCGGAGCTCCTCGACATCCTGCTGGGTCCTAGAGGAGGTGGACGAGCGTGTGGTGCGGACGGACTCGTCCTGGTGCCCGCTCTTGGGGACTTCTTTCTCGATATCCATGATATCTAGCCAACCGAATCCTTCGTATCGTCAAGGGAGGCGAATCGATAATCAACGACGACTTATAACCTTAAATACCCGTCTCGGACCGCAAAATTGAGTTTGCAAGCTCAGCTCTGGGGAATCCAGGAACTACCCTGATGCTTTGTTGTGGGTCAAAGACAGGCTACGGAATAAAAACAAAAAGAGACAGCAAATTAAGTTTGGGGAAACGAGAGAAAGAATGGGCAGACCCTCCCGAGCTCAGAGAAGGGCGCGTTCCTGTGCTTTCTGAGCTCCCACGAGTAGGTGGGGGAAACTGTCGCGATGCCCTCAGATAAAGAGGCAACGGAAGAGAAAAGCCGGTTGGGGTTGATGGACTTCTCCAAACACTTGGTGGGGAGGTCAAGGTCCCTGGGTTAGTTTATGTATGGAATAACATCGGTGCTTGGCACACTGGGTCGACTCTCGCCTTATTACCAAGCACATCGACTGGAAGGGCAAATCGGGGCCTAGGGGACGAAGAAGGTTTCCACACAGTAAAGTTGGATGGCAAGTTACCCACCTCGCCCACATGGTCTAACAAGGTAGCCCGGATGTAGTGTTGCAACATTATCTGAAGCGGCTAGTCCAGATGCCCTGAGGGAGGGGCGGGCCCTCTCGCCGTCTCCGACATCCCTCCCCCACCACGCGAGACGATGCAAATGGTCCGCATCTCTAGAACCGAGCATACGTTGAGGAAAACTTCGTCCCTGAAGCGGCACCCCAACTCGTGAAGCCACATATTTCTCAGGCAGGCCGAATACAGGACCGAGAGATAGTCGAACGGGGCAGGGGAGACGATGGAACGCAACATGGCGTTGTGGAGCCACAGGTACGGATACCGTCCGTTCCCTTAACATTCGAGGTTTCGAGGACTCGGTTCTGGGTCAACTTCGGTCGACCAATGTCGGCAGCCCGAGAGAGCGGTGTCGTTCCAGCATCTGTGGCGGGGCCGGCAACGGCACAGAAGTGAAAGAAGCGGCGCACATTTTCTTCGACTGCAGCGGCGGCGAGTGTCCGGTTGGCAGGGTTGACTCACCCGGTCAGAGTGGGGTTACGAACGGTTCCACAGGAATCCCATTGGTCAATTTCAGTTCGATTTGTTCGAGTGACAGAACGCCAAAACCAACTTTGAGTCCTTTGACGGCATGAAAAACCATCACGAACACTGCTGCAGTGTATGACGACAGTACGCCCGCGAATCCGGGTAGTCTTTGCCATGCTGTGCTACATGCCGTTCTTTTGATGACAAGCAGACTGTTGAGTCGACAAGTTGATACACGATAAGCTATCCGAACTGGGCATGTGCGCTAGCTTAGGGTTCCCCACATCAGTTGATTGCTGTGGGCCGAGCAGGATCCGCTCCGTTTGTTCTCCGCTTGTTCTCATGCAGCCGACTTTTGGAACGCCCTTCGGAACGACTGAGGATTTAGCTCGGGGATAACGACACATAAGGCCTGATTGAATCCTCAGGGTTCGGGTTCGGGTTAGTTGCTCGCTTCACCATCAGGATCCCGCATGAGAGCCGCAGCGAAACTGACACCGAGATGCGGTGAGGTCTCGTTCCATTATGCCGCTATGCTACGCATTTGTTTACACGAGATCAGCATGACGGCGTAGTTGACTCACTGGGTCAACACTTCGGAACTCCCGATGAACCCCTCGCATGTTTTCGAGCCACAGCCAGGCTTTAGGGAGCCGATAACGAACGTGGTCCAGGAAGCCTCCTACCATTTCTTCGGCCCCTTGACTTCAAACCTCGCCAATTCCGCAGCCAATTTCATTGTCAAACACTGCATCGGCGACCGAGCCTCGGTACTCGAGTCGCTCTCTACCTTCATCACCCTCACCAGCACCGACGAACAAGCCAGCACCCATTCCTGTTGGCTGTGCATCCGCCTGACTCACCCCACAGACGAATACGTCTTTCCGCGTTGGCACCGCGATGGCTGCATGTTTGACTGCTCATGCGTGGAAAAGCTCCCGCATTCTAAATACGCCACTACGCTCCTGGGACCGTCTACGCGAATCCTCCAGCCGTCAGCCGATGTTGACGGTGTGGTGCGAAGCATCGTTGGCCCGGAGGGCAATGAGGGCAATTTTCGTATGGAATTGGCTGAGGCATTGAAGACGATAGCGCCTGTGCCCCTCGAAACAGGGCAAGTGGCACGTTTTTCTTGGGGGCAGGCCGACTCGCCGTTGCATTCGGAGCCGGATTCCATTAGTTCGGATCGGGTGTTTGTGAGCGTTATGTTTGGCAGCGAGGAGGAGATCCGAGATATGGCCTCGTTCAGAAACGAAACATACGACGCGGAGAAGGTATATGAGTAAAATTAACATCTGTTACCTAGTATGGATGCTACTGATCGGCTATAAGCCACCCCCAAGATACGTGCCTCTCTCCAAAGTCCCTACCTTCAGTCCCCCCCAGCAGCTCCGCAACATCCGAGTCCTCGACCGGAGACTCTCCGGTCGGATTTTAGCGGGATCTCCACCTTTCCCACCGGTCCGTCCCTTCATCACCGAGCCTCTCGCCGGGGAGTCACCGGCCAGTTGCTTACTCCTAGAGGGGTTCCAGCGGGCCGAGCCCAGAACGTGGCCGGTTAGACCGGCAACTCCTTCGGTTCTCCGCAGCTCGACCACCAACGGTTAACACCACAGTTATGGTCAGCCAGCCGTGCCGTCGGTGATTATCAGAGTCAGCAATTAAGAGCACTTTTGATCCTCAACCCACTAAACAGTCGCGTAGCTATCTTTGTCAACTAGGAGTTGAGATGTACCATGCATGTACCACCTTATCAAGGTCTGTCCGGGACTCAGTCCATTCAGTTTGGGCCACCCCATAATTCGATAACTCCCAACCCCATGGCAGTGCATCTCATTATCGAGATTACCACAGTTGAGACACGCAGACAGTAAACCTAGATTTCATCAGACCGCAACACACCTGGAAACCCGGCCCGGCGTGAATTATGAAGCGATCTCATTCCTCGTGTATTTGTTTCGGTCAGGCATCACACAGCAAGCACAACACACGGTTAGTGTCGCAACCAAGGAAATTTACGTATGTATATGCATTTATGGGATGCGTCAGAGCAAATTACACATTCCCACCACCGTCTATAGTCCCCAACCCCAAGTCTTGCAGGTCAAGCCCCTTTTCCCCCGCCCACGACGCCGTTCCAACGGCGAACACACCAATCCAGAGCCATCCAACCAATCCAACATCATCAGTCATCGCCGCAAAAAGACCTAACTGGAGGGGGGGATCCGTAGCAAAATGGGGCGTTTTCGTTTTCGGACAGAGTGTGATAGGAACCGATCGACCGAAAAGACAAAAGCAAAGCCCATGCAGTCCTATCAATATTCGTCTGCCACCCCCCATCCCCTTTCAATGCATAACATACCAGACCTGACAAAAGCCAACACCAAATACCAGTTTCTCGTCCACATGAAACCTTGGTGGAAAGAACGCCGACTATGCTAAGCTGGGATGAACAGGCGGGGAGAGGATAGAAATCCTCCCTAAGTTTCCTCGGTGAACGTGACCGGATCTTTTTGCTGCGGGGTATCAATCCGTTTAGGAGGGCTCAGAACATAGGCCCCAGTGGTGTCTTGTCAAGCTGCCGCTAGAGCTCAGACTCGGCGCCATTAGCCTCAACGGCCATAGGACTCCCGTTCTGGTTTTGCCTCTGTTGCTGTCGGAGCCGCTGGTTTTGCCCCGGTGGTCGTCTCCGTGCGATAGGCCGGCCGTTTACGTTCATGCTCTCGTCGTCATCTTCTGAATCCCCGTTATCGTCGGCAAACTGGCGAGCCTCGTCCAACACCGTAATTTCTGCGGGCTTATCACGCAGCCATTTCATCCGCGGCCCGGAGCGCGCCATCTCGGATACCCTGAACCCGTAGATCTTCGGCTCGTAGATCTTGGTGGGGCCCAGGCCCGGTGCTATATTCCGAGCGTACATGCCGTTGAGCATGTCGCTCCCCTCGCCGGTGGTGCTCGCCCGGGTCAGATTAGTAACGCTCTCGCCGGCAGACTTTGACAGGTCGTATTCCGGGAACGTCATGAGGAAGAGCGCGCCAAAGGTGCGGCCAAAGAAGGCACCGTCCACGGTCTGAAAGCGGCTGTTTGGAGGGACGTAGACGTCGATGCAAGATGGGCAGAAGAGCTTGACCGTATCTTCCCCGGGAATATCGGACAAGCCGACGGGCAAGGTCCTGGTCTGGTTGCAGTTCGTCCGGGGGCAGACGCCGAAGTGCCCCATCTCGTATTTTTCGGACATTATTTGGATGCCCGCCCTTGAGCAGATAAACCGTTGGTGGATAAGGCCATACAGCATCTCGGCGGATGACTCGATAACCGAAAGGTCACTAGCGATACGGCTGTGGTGCCTCCGCTCACCGTGCGCCCGACCGGCCACGCCTTCGCGCGCGTCCCCTGATACGTCCTCCTCTTCCTCCTCGTCTTCATCTTCGTCCTCATCGTCATCCTCTGGCTCAACATCAAGGATCATCTGTGCGTCAACCACGTTAGCACAGCCCCGGGCACACGAGCAGGGACAAGGCGCGTACCTCGAGCGCCTCTTTATACATGGCGACCTGTGTTTGCAAGCCAGTTAGGTTGAAGTCATCCTCGATGAACTCTTCAGAAACCTCGGCGAAATATTCGTGGCCGAGGAGAGAGCAGAAGGACGAGATCCAACTCTCGGGGACGCCCGACGAGGTTGACATTCTCGACGGGAAGGGGCCGCGTCGACGCGGCGGGGCGGGGCTAGAGTCCGAGGACCGGGTGGGATGAACAACTGGGCTTCCGGGCCGACGCGATCGCAGCTCGACGTTCTAGGAAGCGGGCATGTTCAGGCGCAGGACAATGCGCAAGCTCAGTCGGGGCCGGTATTTGGGTGCTGGGCTGGGCTGCCGTCGGTGCTTTTTGCTGGGCGGGGCTGGGAATGCTGCCTTGTTTTGCTAAAATGGAGGCTGTTGGTAGTTTGCCCTCTGCTTGGGTTTATTCAGTGAAGCCTGCCCTCATTTCTAGGTGGGCAGGTGGTCCGTGCGCAGTCCTCAGCCCCGCGTTCTGTGCTGCCTGAGGCGCCTGCAAGGGCTCGGTGTGCGGTGAGGGGGGGCTAGCTCGCCAATCACGTGGCTCTGCGCCAGCGCCTTCTCGCTTTTCGCGCCCCTGAACAGCGGCTGCGCAGTCCCATCAAGCACCTGGTTGGTCCAGTGGACATCAGATGAAGACCAGAAGATGCGACCCGTGCAGTTGAGATTCCTGGCAAGGACTGCCCGTCTTCCCATTTTAACACGGCAATACTCAGACACTGTCATTCCCCGGAAGTTTGGGCAAGTGCAAGAAACCGTTGGTCCAGTGGACGTCGCGACCTTTCGACGCGATGCATTCGAACCAGCGAGACCTCTGGTGATGAGGGCTACCGAGGAAGATGGTACCCACTCCTCGCCTCTCCCTGCGCTGGGAAAATGGATCAAGCCCTCTCAGGATTCGGCCGTTTTCACACCCTACATAGAGCAATTTTCCTCACTCATTGTTCCCTACGAGCTTGTCCTTTCCGCCACAGCGCTTCTCGATGAGCCCTTGCACCAATTCCTTGGCCACCTATCGACATCCAGGAATCCAGTACAAAATCAGCTGGCGGGCTTTCTCAAGATTCAGATCGACTGTCTCCCCCAAGGCCCGGCTTCAGAGACGCGATTCCTCCAATTTGACGCCCCTCTTGGGTTGATGATAGCGGCCTTTCAGTTCAACGAGAATCTTCCAGCTGAATCTCGCCTTAAACAGCTCTATATAGCGCAAGTTCCTCTCAATACGCTGCCCACAGAATTGCAAGAAGATGTCCCCGCCCCAAAATTAGTCAGAGAGGCAGGCAAGGGTGATGTTTACGACTCAAGCGTCTGGATCGGCCTGGAGCCTACCTATACGCCATGGCATCGCGACCCGAATCCGAATTTGTTCTATCAGTTATGGAGCAGCAAAGAGGTTCGACTCCTTCCACCTCGCCGTGGGGAGCAGCTATATCTTCAGGCTCGGGCGAAGATAGGGCAGAGCGGCAACTCGAGGATTCGAGGTCCAGAAATGATGGAAGGTGCCGAGCGGCAAGCGCTGCTCGACGCTGTTTGGAGCGCAGAAGCCCCTGAGGAGATATTGAGGGTCTGCATTGGGCCCAGTGATGCGCTGTTCATCCCAAAGGGATGGTGGCACAGCGTAAGAAGCAATCACGACTCCGGGTGCCCGAACGCTTCTGTCAACTGGTGGTTTCGCTGAGCAATGCCAATGCAAGCCCGGTCCTCTACCGCTTCTTCAATGCCATTATTCCTATGGATGGTGTCTACACAATTACTGTCGCCATGATTGGTTCTACCATTTACATTCAGTCTGGTTTGCCGAAGTCTGCAGGCTGGATTCCAGATGCACCAGTTCTGCCTCCGGGACCCAAAGCAGCCCCCTGTCATCGGGAACCTCTGGGTCAAAAAGCGCCCACGCTGACAAAGGCACGAGCGTGCCATGCTGTGTCCTGTTATAAGTCCCGCTCAATCCCTTGCTCTCGAGCACCTTGACGTAGTCTGCCGGAGCCCCGACCTCAACATGCTTCCCCAACACGCCTGCATAGGCGTAAGCCTTGTGCCTCTCCACGCCATCCATACTACTCCAGATAAAAGGCACCTTCGCGTATCCCGATGGGAGTGTTCGGATGTTCAGACCAGGGTACGCAATATCATCCAAGACGAACAGTCCTTCCTCTCGTCCGTACGGCTTGCCATCGACGTCCCAGAATAAGAATGCCGTGATCCATCCCGAGATGGTCCGCGGCGCCCCGCCGCATTCTTCTGACTTCTCTGCGATGACCATTTGGTTCCAGAACAACCGCGACGCCTCGCTATCCGGCTCCTTGAACGACGACACAATCCGCGACAGGACGGGCTTCAGCCTCGCTCTGTAGGCATCCGCCTCCACGCCCAAGGCCGGGAAGCGATCCAGCTTAGCAAGGATGCCTTCCCAATCACGCAGCTCACCGTCGAGGTTGACCGACGGCAAACCACACAGGATCGGCTTGTCGTAGACAAACTCCGTCTTCTCAAATCCCAACATGATAAGATGGGCAGCCATGATGTGGTTGTCCGACGTGGTGGAGAAATAAGGCTGGATGAACTCGCCCATCCACTCACTCCTGGTGCGCCCCATCACGGCGCCGTAAAAGGTCACCATAATGAGATACCAGTCCGGGTATTCGTAGATCTCGGTGCCCGGCCCGCTCGCAAAGTCGTACACATGTCGTACCTTGTCCTGGTTCGCGCGCATGTAGAAGCTCAGCTGAGAGAGGATGGTCAACCAGACAATGTCGGGCTCAAGTGAGAAATGCAGGTGCTCGCTCCAAGCCTGGATCGCCCCGCGGATGAAGCTGTCGGAGGATGGGAGCACCGCTCGCCCGGGGTACTCGTCGTAATCAAAGAATCCCTCGGAGCGGTCGGACATGAGCTTCTTGGCTGATGACGAGCCATTGCTCGACCTCAGAAATTCGGGCTCGTTTGGCGCGCAGCCTCGGAAGAAGTCGTAGGCGCTCTCGGCTCCGCGAGGGCCGGAGTATGGCTTGGGCGATCCGCCTGTGAGTATCACAACACCTACCGCCGGTAGAACCTGGAGAGCGCAGACGGCGAGGAGGAGGATAGAAGACAGCATCGCGGAGCGGGTGCGAAGCGGGCGCGGTGCGCGGCTGCTTCAGGGGATCGGTCCTAATCGCTTGCCGGGCGGCTCACCGTTCGAACACGAACAGCTGAATGTCTCCTTCGGTGATTTGAGGTCGACCGTCTAAGCATGGAAGACCGCCATCACTTCCTTGGATCTTCTGCCGTGCATGGGCGGGAGAGGCGTGCTATGTATAAGGCAGCATAATACACGGCAGGTGGTGGGGAATTCAACCGCCGGTTTACCCAGCCACTATGGATGCTGGAACGTGCTGGTTTGGGCAGGAGGGTACACTATCGGACTACTGTAGATTGAGGCTTGTATTGATTTTGACATTGCGGGGAAATGAAAACCGGTAGTGGTCTGTATAACGGGATTGTTTTCTATGTCCGGGATATCTGGGTCGGTCGGCTGTTGTTGGTTCGGTTCTGAGTTTTCCTTGCAAATTACCGTGTGCCGAGGGTTGATGGAAAGTGCTAAAAGAGTAATGATTATTCTTTCAGAAGAAGAGTCGGAATTTGATAATCAAAATGCGCGGCGTGTAGAGAATTCTTCAATAGAAGAAAATAGCGATCTGGATAGTACAAGTTGTATCCGAGGCCCACTCCCGAAAGGCCTAACTCCTTTCCTTTACCTCCTACTCTAATTCAATAAGTGCGGCTGAGAAAAAGTAGTTCTAGTGTCAGGGGGCTATAGTGCAAGGTGACTTTTTGTAGATATATGCTCCGGGATTTTGACGATCTGGACAATGGTGTACTTATTTGCCCTGCAGGAGTGCTTGCGATTTGGTGAGATGATGTCCAGGGGTTATTCGGTCGTTCAACACTTCCTTTCTTGGCAACCTTTGCAGCTCCTTTATTCCGGCAGTGCCTTATTGAGTAGATACACAAGTGAACATTTTCAATTTTATCTGCCCCTGTCCTGGGGCCCAGCAGACATCGAGAACTTTTCATGATAATAGGCTGTTACTTTTTGGATTTCTCACCATTCCACGATCTGTCTCTATGATGCTGATGGTGTTCCCATCCCTGGCGTTTTCTCCTCCTTGACGGCGTTCTGCAAATAAAGAATCCGTCTAGCGAGCAGTACGTACCGCACTCATTAACTGGCAAGAGGATGGACCTTAGCATTATGACAAGTCACTGTTTCTTCGCATCTGTCTGATATTTATTATCCGGATCTTTTTTTGGAAATGATTTCTCTCGTCCGAGCAACACAACAGAGCCAGACATCCGGTTGAAAATTTTCGTCCGCTGTGGGCAGTCCCTCCCAACCTTGGCCTGCCGACGTTGTAAGTCATGAAGGTCAACCAATCACAATGTTTCACAGACTCGGCGCTGCGGGTTTCACTAAGCTTCCAATGGTGGACTCGGAAGCCTTTCCTTCAATGGGGCACAGGCACACCATTCCCCACCATATTCGATCCCGCACCCGGACACTACCCGTCACACAGCGGAATCGACCCTTCCCCATTCCGGGTCATACGCTCGAGGCACCTGAGACGGGTACGTCACACATAACCGACGACGTGGGTTAACATGGCTTGCTAGCACGCTAAACCACGTTTTGTGATTCCACAGTTTGCTGCCCCAACTCGGTGCCGATCCCGGAATCCGGGTCCTGTCACCGCGAGTGTTATCGACCTGCCACGTAACACGGCGTGTTCTGTCCCGCAGCCCGGGTCTGGTGCCAGGTCTGCATAGTCCACTTATACAAGTCGCGTCAATGGCGGCTGGCAACCTCCCAGCCAGTCCTGGCATTTTAGGTCTGGAAATGTTGACCAATCATGGGCCGGGACTTGCGGTTATCCGACACGGATCCGGGACGGGATCGGGGTGGGGCCTAGTTGGCTCAAAGTCAAACCGGGCAGCGAGGGAACAGGAATATGCATTTGTGAGCAGGTGCGAGTTATTTTGGAGGCAAAGGGAAGTCAGTGTTTTGAGATGAAGGAAGCCACGCAGCTGTTGTCTCGGCAGCTAGCTGGATTGGCACACGCTCAACGGCACATGTCACGGTCCGGGAGAGATACCCGCGAATGCCTGGAGGGTATTCGTCCGGTGCTCCGCAAGGGGTGAGACTGCCGGCGCGGGTCTGAATATTGGGACAGCGGGATCACCCGCCTGGACGACGGGATCTCAGATTCGCGTGGGAAACAATGGCCGGATAACCACAACGAGTACTTTCTGCGACTCGAAATTGATGCTGTCGTCGGCAGTGCCAGGAAACGGGTCTTTTCGGAATCTCGGCGGGTTTGAGACGGCGACCTGAAGGTGGATCCCTCGGCTCTATACTACCGGTTTGCTCATTGCTCACTAAAACGACCACCCATGGTGTCGACAGGAGGCCTCAAAGATCTGAGACCCGAGATCTGATATGAAACCGTATTCGGCAACACGGCGCGTGCTCTACGAGTGCCAGCCTGCCACACCTCCCAAGGTCCTTCCGAGTCGGCGGATGTCGGGGGATCGGCAGATGTGGGAAAACTGGGGGCCACCGGGCCCGAGGAGGATTGCCGGTTGAACGGGGAGCGCAGGGATGGGTGTCTGATGTCAGACCATGGGAGAAACCGGAACCACAAGGCCCAGAAGGTGTTCTGGACTGCAGATGGCACGCAGGGGCGATCCCGTTGGATGGTGAATGCAACCCCAGCTTCCGCTCTTGGCGTTCACATCCATCATGTTTCCTGTGTTTCCAGACGGGTCGAAAATGTCTTTACAACGGCTTGGCTGGCTGTCGAACGGCAGTTCTTAGCAAGGTAGAGACTTCAATCTTCAACCCAGGCGGCAAAGATGACTGTCCGTGTGGCCGAGGCTTAACCTGTGTTTTCGTAGCCCGCAGCCACAAGCGCGTTGCAACGGCTTCGCACAGGCCCAGAGCGTAAATAGCAAATTTTGTATTTTGATGCTTACCGCTCTTTTCCCGGTGCTTGTTCTCGTGACAGACTCAGCTTTCTTGATTTCGCAGGCAGGGGAAGCGCAGGAAGGGGCATCTGTTGCATTGGAGACCGAAATTTGCGGGCAGTCACATGTCTGCTCCAGCGCCTATAGGTCACGATGGATGCTGGGTTACGTAAAGGCCCATGCTTGCCTGCCCTCACCTGCCCTGTGCGAAAAACTTCACTCCACGTTTCGCGGGCTCACTTCCGGATCCAGCAGCTGAACAGAGACTCGCTCAATCTTGTTCCGAAGACATGCTCAACATGCAAATGCACCTCCCATGTCTGCAACCCAAAACTCGGGCAATGTCGGAACACGTCCATCGAAGTTCAGACGACGGAATTAGAACGTCGGCAAACGAAGTGGCATTTTCGGGGCATCTGGTGGGGCAACGGTCCCCTGAGGCGGGTAGGTTGGAGGGGTTCATGTCAGTATTCGGCTCCCAGACGGCATCTGTAGCCACAAGTTCCCCAGCTTATTCCACAGAAGCTCCTAAAGATGATTCTTCGCATCTAGATCGCCGTATCACCAGATACCATGCGTTCTGCCATCCCGCAACAGCAGGCAAATATTGGCGTTGGTCAAACTTTGAACACCAAAGTTGTTCGTGATGGCGGGGTACATACAGCATGCGACAGGCTCAGGCCTTGCCTTAGAGCCTTGTCAGCCACCGGGGAGTGTTTTCTTCCAGACGCAGGACGATCAGTGCGGGGTAAGCTTTCCCCCATGAGAACAGGAGAAGGCAAAAAGAAACCGGGAGATTTAGGTTGCCAAGGTCTGGGCAATCCAAGCCCCAGGTTTTCACTCCCGTATCCAACAAAGACCCTCTCGGCCATGCCTGAGTAAGGAAAACGACGGTCTGGAGTGCTGGAGCTGATGGGTGGGGGGGCGTTGGTTAGGG
>Ga0247770_1000260_pt1 | contig 51306 bp, 36 predicted proteins | sample UWRJL136409B6_FD_179943 | JGI IMG/M metagenome (GOLD analysis project Ga0247770, IMG submission 179943) | Plant litter microbial communities from Arlington Agricultural Research Station in Wisconsin, United States - UWRJ-L136-409B-6 | ecosystem: Environmental > Terrestrial > Plant litter >...
TTTTTTATGCCCATTTTTATTGACGTGAGTTGACTTACATTCAATACATTCCATAGATTTTAACTTTCAGTTAGTTACTTTGATTCATTTCTCTCTCTATTTATCATACCTTGACTCAGCAACGCCAGAATTTGCTGATTTTTTTGTGCGATGAGTGTAATTTCCCAAGTTTTTTGGCACTGAATGCAAGTTCAATCCCTGATAGGGATTTAGGTTGATTCCGGCTGAACCCACGACCCCTACTACCCCAAAGTAGTAGCCATTAAGTTAGTTCCAATCCCTGATAGGGATTTAGGTTGATTCCGACCAGCCTTTTGGAGCGCCTGACAATTTTTGGTACGAGTTTCAATCCCTGATAGGGATTTAGGTTGATTCCGGCTGACAAAAGTAGCAAACAGTTCCGCTGCTGGGCTTAAGTTTCAATCCCTGATAGGGATTTAGGTTGATTCCGGCGCGGATTTTGTAGGGTGTAGTAGAGCTGCTGCAAGTTTCAATCCCTGATAGGGATTTAGGTTGATTCCGGCGTTGAAACGCAGCCGCCTAGACAATGAACTTGTTGGTTTCAATCCCTGATAGGGATTTAGGTTGATTCCGGCTGGGAAATACTCGGGGATTAAGCGTTTAGCTTACAGAGTAAAGTTTCAATCCCTGATAGGGATTTAGGTTGATTCCGGCCTGGGGATTATGGGCCTAAGTCTAAGGGCATGATGTTTCAATCCCTGATAGGGATTTAGGTTGATTCCGGCTAGAGATGTACCACCACTTCATAACTGGTATATACCAGAGAGTGTTTCAATCCCTGATAGGGATTTAGGTTGATTCCGGCGAAAGAGATATTCTAACTGAAGCTCCTACTGGTCAGTTTCAATCCCTGATAGGGATTTAGGTTGATTCAGGCTTTGTTCTTGTGTTCGATCGCAATCGCGAACTGTAGTTTCAATCCCTGATAGGGATTTAGGTTGATTCAGGCGGGGGTGGTAGGAAACTTGGCCCAAGATTTACTATTTCCTGGTTTCAATCCCTGATAGGGATTTAGGTTGATTCAGGCCTGGCGAATATCCAGGGGGATTTGGCTAAATCGCTGTGGCTCGTTTCAATCCCTGATAGGGATTTAGGTTGATTCCGGCATTTAGCTGTTCGTTACGCTCAGGTTGTCTCTGAAGTTTCAATCCCTGATAGGGATTTAGGTTGATTCCGGCTCGAGCGCAAACAGCTTGGCAATGTTGGTTTGGAATTGATGGTTTCAATCCCTGATAGGGATTTAGGTTGATTCCGGCTTAGAGGAAAGGGTTTTAGCTCTTGACGAAGACGTTTCAATCCCTGATAGGGATTTAGGTTGATTCCGGCGCTGCGGAAGAAATTCTTGTAAGCAATTAATTAAATCGTTTCAATCCCTGATAGGGATTTAGGTTGATTCCGGCTAACAGGCGTAGGCATTTGAATTGTTTATATTTGTTTCAATCCCTGATAGGGATTTAGGTTGATTCCGGCCGTCCGTGCCAGAATCCTTACAGTATTTAGTTTTCAAGGTAAAGTTCCGTGAAGCATCTACAAAATATCATTTCAGCCACCGCCCTGTCAAGAGACAAAAATTTCAACAACCATCAAAGCTATACACAGCAATAATTTCAGCCTTTCCGTGAATCGATTTTTTCAGCATTGAGGCTCAAACCCTTGCCACACAAGCCATACAGCCGAAAGATTTGAACTCCTCAAAAAAACACCTACCCATTCACGGAAATTCCAGCAACCAGAAAGCGATTAAACACTCGCCACCACTTCGAGTTGCGCCGCCTCTTTCTCATTCATCTCGTCGAGTTTCTGCCAAACTTGCTGCATCAATTCATCCAACCCAACTCGACTCACAGCGGAAATAAACAAAATCGGAGCTCCGCTAATTTCTTTAAGTCGGCTGGTTAAATTACCGATTTCTTCGCTTTCGAGGTCGATCGCATCTACCTTATTAAAAGCCAAAATCTGCGGTTTATCCGCCAAACCCCGCCCGTAAGCTTTCAATTCTTCCTGAATAGTGACGTAATTGGCGATCGGATCTTCATCCGTAATATCGATCAAATGCAGCAACAACCGAGTTCGTTCGATGTGCCGCAAAAACTCGTAACCCAAACCAGCACCTTCGTGAGCTCCCTCAATCAATCCCGGAATATCTGCAAACACCGTACCGTCGCCAGTCGGTTTTCTGACTACGCCCAAATTCGGGACCAAAGTAGTAAACGGATAATCTGCTATCTTGGGGCGAGCCGCAGACAAAGCAGAAATTAAGGTGGATTTGCCAGCATTCGGCATCCCGAGAATACCCACTTCAGCTAATAGCTTCAATTCCAAACGCAAAAATTTGTGTTCGCCTTCTTTTCCCGGCATCGCATAATCTGGAGCGCGGTTAGAATTAGTCAGAAAACACTTATTCCCCAAACCGCCTTTGCCGCCTTGGGCAACGCAAAAAGTCTGTCCCGGTCTTACTAAATCTGCTAAGATTGCCTGAGTTTCCGCGTCGTAAACAACTGTACCGCAGGGAACTTCAATTGTGCGATCGTCCCCAGAAGCCCCCGTCATATTCTTCGGCGCGCCACGCTTCCCGTCTTCCGCTTTAAAAATCCGGTTGTACTGAAAATCTAGCAGCGTTTGCAGGCTTTCCACCGCCACCATAAACACAGAACCGCCCCGCCCGCCCGTGCCGCCGCTGGGCCCGCCCGCCGGAACATACTTTTCTCTGCGAAAAGCTACCATACCGTCGCCGCCTTTGCCGGCTGCGACTTGAATATCTGCTCGATCGATAAATTGCATAATTTAGTCAGTAGTCAATAGTCAGTAGTCAATAGTCATTAGTTATTATTATACCAGATACAAGTACCCTCTTCCCCTATTCCTTTAGTCCGGGTCTGCAGACGACAGCCAAGTTTAGTCGCGATTTACAGTTGCCACAAAAATATAATTATACCTATTCTGAAAATTAGTGCAGAGCGAGAGATTGTACGCGAGCATCTGTAGGGAAACCGCACTGCCGTTTCCGGCTCCTAAATCTGCGACTTTTAATAATTTGTATAAGATTGAAGATTGTACCAAAACTTTTATTGAATTAGTCTTCTTAAAGAAGATTTGATATTAGCAGGACTCACGCACACAAAATGAATAAGCTGTTGTGCATCTAATTTGACAGTCAATTTTTATACAATTCTTGTGGGACGGGCAGGAGAGCCCGTCTCTGTATTCAATTTAGATGCTCCGCAGCTTAAGCCCGGTTTTTATAATAATGAGGCGGATAGCTGTAAAAATGTTTTTTTAGGGAAAAATTAGGTTTTTAAATCCTCGCAAATCCTCAACTACAAATTAGCAATTGCTAATTAAAGGACTTCGGCAAATACTGATTTAAGGTGCGAATTATAGCGGTAACGTGCTTGTGGGCGCATTCTACAAATAGAGGTTCTGCGCCCAGGAATGAAGTAGCAACTCGCAATTACCCTCTCCTACTAACAATATGACGATACATCTTCCTTACATTCATCTGCCAAATAGCAGAGAGCTCGAAAGCGCATCCCAACTAACTGGTCGTAAAGCGGGTTAATCTGGCACATCGCTGGAATGTGGACAATCTTGCGACCAAATAATACGATATCTCGCTCAAACGGACACTGCGGCGGAATAACTTTACACACAAAGTGTGCCAATCTGGGGTCGTGAATTTCCCAGCCGTCGAGCCAGTCTTTTACCGGTTGCAGGACATTTTTTTGGTGAGGTTGAGGTAGCCGAGATGAAAGCGGTGTTCCGACGGTGGGGAGGACATTCGCATCAAAGACTATTTGGCTGGTGGGTCCCTGCGGATCGCACTTGCTGTCTTCGATGGTGTGTCGCAAAGTTTCGATCGCCTCCACGTTCTGACCCAAAGCTGTGCAAAAATTGGAGATTACCTCGTCTTCGCTGCTCGAGTATGTACCGTCTGCCAAAGCTACCATTACTGCTGTCCTTAAAAAATCCTCGCCTTTGGCGGTGTCTTGCCCTAACGCAGTGGCTAGTTCCTCTCCGGTAATCGGTTCAAAATTCCCCTCAAAAGATACCGGATGTAGTTCATCCTCAGTTAGATTCGCAATCATTTTTTGCTCGTATTCGTCAAAGTTGCCGTCTGCCCAAGCAATAGTCAGCAATCCGCGCAGCCAAGCAGTAATCTCGTCATTGGTGCAGGAAGATTTAGCGTCACTCATGAGCCTTTCCATTTGGATATACCAGTCAATTTGGTCGTTTACAGCAGGAGCAATATTTGCCTCCCAAAAATTATTACTGCTTTTTTGTTCGATCGACGATCTATTTGTAGAAGGCTGGTGCCTGAAGATTGCTCCAAACGTTTGTAGTGGACGTGTTAAAAGCATATTTGTTTCTCAGGAGCATCGCTGACTAGCGAGCTAATCTATTGGTGTGTTCTATTCCCTAAAATGTCATCTATCAGAAGGAATAGGTTTGTTTAATTGATCTTAACTCTAGTTGCACCGATTGAGATGGCGATCGAATTTTTTTATTTAAGCCCGATTGCCCTTAGCAACCCTATTTTTCGCAAGAAATAAAAGGTTTGCCAGCGTTGGATCTAATCAGGCACTGGGTTTCTCACCCAAGCGCGATCGAACTTCGCTGTCTTTACATTTTAATATATATTTTTGTAAATTTTTCTATGCCGGCAGCACAATATTAACAACGAGCCGGCTTTAAGCTGTTGAAAGAAAAAGATATGAGGAAAATTTTAGCCCCGCTAAAAGGTTTTGATTGCTGTGTCCGTCTAGAAATGAGCTATTTTTTTTTAACTTCGGCGGCACAAAATCCAGCGCAATTCCATGGGCGGGCGTGCGTTGGCCATCGGGAATACATCTCGACCGGTCGCCCAACTGGGAAACCAGGGCGTCGGCGGCCAGGCTCCTTCCGGCAGGTGGTGGCGTTCGTACTCAAACACCAATTCGTCGGATATTTGGACTAAGGGCAACCCTTCCATTGAAGTGGCGAGTTCTTGGGGCGTAAATAAAGTAGACCAAGAGAGTTGGGCAACTTGTCGCACCAGGGCATCAGGCTGGTAGTCGCCGACAGTTAAAAACGTGCTGAACAGCAACAGACCTCCGGGACACAGGGAATCGCACATTTTAGCCAGGAAAAGCCGTACTTGATCGCTGTCTCGAAAATGTGAAATGACTTCGGCGGCAACTGCCAACTGGTAGCGGGCCGGTTTCATGCGCATTAAGGGGTCGAGCACATCGCCTTCAGTAACTGTCACGGGAAGATTTTCGGCTGTTACTGCAGCTTTCAATTGTTCCGCAAAAGCTGGGGCTAGTTCGATCGCATCCACAGAATAGCCCAATCTCGCCAGCGGCAAGGTATTGCGGCCGGTACCAGCCCCCACGTCCAAAATCCGCACTCGATCGGGCGTACCCAATTTAGCAGCCGTTGCCATCAATTTTGCATCTGGGTGAGAGCCGAAAAGCGGAGGTTCTCTGGTGTCTACCCAGCTTTTGTACTGTTCTCCAACTGTTGAGCTAGTAACAATCACTTTGCAAGCTAAACCGGTTTGCGGCGGCTGTACTGATTCGTATTGCAGGATCAGCATCGATGCTGTGGAAGTACGGTAGCCTTGTTCTAACTTGTTGACTATAAGCTTGCTGAGTTCGTCTCTGCGGTCTTCTGGCAGGGGTCTGTCGAGAGTGCGAAATAGCTGTTCGATCGCCTTGAGATAGTGGTTTAGCATTCCCGGGACGCAGGGGAAAGCTAATTCTCCGCGAGCGACTATGCGAGTATTAATTTTGTAGAGGATAGCTTGCTGGAGGATGTCAGGATTTACTACCAGCGGTAGCTGTTCGGTCTTGTTGATTGTACTTTCGGCGCCCATAAAATCCGCGAAGAAGGAAGAAGGAAGAAGGAAGAAGGAAGAAGGAAGAAGGAAGAAGGAAGAAGGAAGAAGGAAGAAGGAAGAAGGAAGAAGGAAGAAGGAAGCCGTGTACAAGATTTAACGGATTTAACCGATGGATTTTGAGGCTTGAGGTTGGAGGTTCGGGGGAAGTCCGTTGAGAGCTGACTGTACAATTTAAGAGTAGAAAAAAGCCGATTTTAGATTTATTTGGTTTGGTTGCTTAGTCTTTTTAGATTGTAGAAAATCCGATTTGAGAGCTTTATTTTAGACAAATCTCAAATCTCAAATCTCAAATCGACCAAGCCCAAAACCCGAGTAGGTTCCAAAATCGGAGTTAGTATCAAGATCAGCTGTAGCGCATTTAAATTGTATGTTTCACGGCGAGGTGGAAAAAGCGTCAAATCCTCTCGCCTTCTCCCCTCTCTCCTTCCCCTTGTCAGCCATAACAGGCAATTTATATGGGTAGCAAATTAAAGCTGGGCTTAGTTGCTGCCGGTAAAAGTCACTAGGGGGAATTTTGACTGAGCTTCAGTCATCGGGCGCCGTCTGCCTTCCTCTTGCCAGTAGTTGATTACTTCTGTGGCTTGGTTGAGGATTTCGACCCGATCGTTGTCAGCAATCCAGTGTTTGGCTTCGAGTTCGTTTTTGAGGTCTTCCCACGCATCTTTGCGAGGCCAGAAAAAGTAGGATGTCAGCGGGCTAGTTCCTTTGCCGACCACTTGGTCAACGGCGAGGGCAACATTCTCTTCTAGCCAGAGAACTTTTAAGATGAACTTGGACAAGCAAACCTCCAGGGTTCCGATCGAACTTGTTAAAAATTTCTACAATCGCTAAGCGTAGCACATTCTGTTCAATAATGAGTCATCAGTGATTAAAAGTTTTGTGGCGCGGCTGGTTTTAGCGCCGCTCAGGGGCTTGAAACCGATAAAATTTGGGTTCTCACGCGCCCTAGGTACAAGGATGGTTAAGTTGTGAACAGAGTTATTGTAGTCTTCGACATTGACGGTGTGGTGCGGGATGTGTCCGGTTCCTACCGACGGGCGATCGCCGATGCGGTGGAGCATTTCACGGCGGGTGCTTTTCGCCCCAATTCTCTCGATATCGACTCTCTGAAGTCTGAGGGAGTGTGGAATAATGACTGGCAGGCATCTTTCGAGTTAGTTTGCCGTTATTTTGAGGGGATTGGGCTCAAGCGCAGCGAACTCGCTCTCAACTATGACGAATTAGTGGCTTTCTTTCAAAGTCGCTATCGTGGGCCTGACGATAAAAATTGGACTGGTTACATTTGTGGCGAACCGCTGCTGTTAAGTCCCGCTTATCTGGAAAATTTAACAGATGGAGGCATTGCTTGGGGCTTTTTTAGCGGGGCGATGCGGGACGAAGCTGCTTATGTTTTGTCAGGGAAACTGAGTTTAAATTCCCCCGTGTTGGTGGCGATGGAAGATGCACCGGGAAAACCCGATCCGGCTGGACTTTTCTCCGCAATTGAACAGTTGGAAAACCTGCACGGTTTAGAAAAAAATTTGCCCGTGATTTACGCGGGAGATACTGTTGCCGATATTTACACAGTTGTGAAGGCGCGGGAAGTGCAACCAAATCGGGTTTGGCTGGGGACTGGAATTTTGCCCCCTCATGTTTTGGATGATTCTGTGCGCTGCGATGCTTATGCTGCAGCGCTAAAAACTGCTGGTGCAGCAGCGGTTTTCAGGAATGTCGAAGAGTTGACGGCTGCCCGGATTCGAGAATTAGTCCATTGTTAGTTGTCAGTTGTCAGTTGTTAGTTGTCGAAATAACAAATAACCAATGATATCATTTCCGGTTGTATCGGAATAATAAAATCGAGTCAACAGTTAACAGTCAACCATTCAGTTTTTCGACCCCTCCTTCTACAGTCAACAGTCAACAGTCAACATTCCCTTTGAGATTATTGCAAGTGCAAGAATTTCTCTAATGCACTGACGGCAACTGGCGGCCAGCGGCGGGTATGGGCAACCCAATCGAGGTCTTTGTAGCGGGCATCGAGGCCGACTGCTGCTACCCAATTGCTCTCCGCTTCGCCGCGTTTTCCTGCTTCCCAAAGACAGGCGCTAAGGGCGGCTCTCATGTCAGCAAATTGGGGGTATCTGCGGACGATGTTTTTCATGTTGCGAATTGCTTCTTTGGTTTGCCCGTTTTGATAAAGTGCAAGGGCGTGGTTGGCGCGGGCAAAGGCGTATTCGGGAGCTAATTCAAAGGCTTTGCTATAGTCGGCAATTGCTTGTTCCCATTTTCCTAAACCGGCTTCGGCGTTGCCTCGGTTGTTGTAGGCTGCTGGATCTTTGGGGTCTAATTCTAGCACGTGATTGTAATCGGCGATCGCTTCTTCCCAGCGTCCTAAACCTTCTAAGGCGGTGCCGCGGTTTAGGTAGGGATCCGGGGCGTCGGGAGCTAGTTCGATCGCTCTTTCGTAGTCGGAAATTGCTGCTTGTAGCTTGTTTTGGCTGACTCTAGAATTGCCTCGGTTGCTCCAAGCGGGGGCTTGTGAGGGAAATTTGTCAATGATTTGAGTCCAAAAAGTTTCAGCGGCGGGAAATTTGCCTTCATTTGTAGCTTCAAAAGCTTTTTGAACGAGTTCTCCCAATTCCTGTTGGGGATCGGCGATATCTGTTGGTTGTACTTGTGCGGTAGCGGGCGCGATATTTCCCAACCAAACTAACCCGGTTACAATTAATACTGTAAAAAATGTGAAAAATGAGCGAATCATCGTTGTTGACAGTTTAAACTTTACTAAACATATTATTAACCGAAATAGCGGGCGTTGCTTGGATAGTACCAGTTTCAAAAAAGGATGTGACGGTAGGTAACCTCTAAACCCTTATTTCATCAGTGATTTACAATTCTAAAATATAAAATATAAAATCTAAAATCTAAAATGGCATAAGTTAGGGGTAATTTGGTGAAAAAACGGTTGCTAATTTTGGGCGGGACGGGGGATGCTGTTGAATTGGCGACAAGAGCGTCTCAAATCGCTGAAATCGAGGTGGTATCTTCGCTAGCAGGACGCACTCAACAGCCTTTTACCCCAAAAACGGGTACGGTGCGAATTGGAGGGTTTGGTGGGGCGGCTGGGCTAGCTGCGTTTTTGCTCGATCGCCCGATCAACTTATTAATTGATGCTACTCATCCGTTTGCGGCTCAGATTTCAGCTAATGCTGCTGTTGCGACTGCTGAGTGTAATGTGCCATATTTGATGCTGGTGCGTCCTGCTTGGGAGAGGGTGGAGGGCGATCGCTGGATTGAAGTTGCCAGCCACTCGGAGGCTGCAATTGCTTTATTAGGGCAGTCTCAGCGGGTGTTTCTCACCATTGGTAGGCAGGAATTGGCGGAGTTTGCGGGTTTGGATGCTATTTGGTTTTTGATGCGGGCGATCGATCCTCCTGCACTAAATACTCCTGTACCTAACGGTAAATTGTTATTAGCAAGGGGGCCTTTTACATTGGAAGACGAGCGGAAATTACTATTAGAATATCAGATTGATACAATTGTTAGCAAAAACAGCGGGGGCGGTGCTACTTATGCTAAAATTGCTGCGGCTAGGGAACTGGGACTTCCGGTTGTGATGGTGCAGCGGCCACCGATTCCCGATGTTGAGCAGGTTGCTGATGTTGAAGGGGCGATCGCTTGGTTAATTAAGCAGTTATTAGTTATTAGTTATTAGTTACATCCTTGGCGCGATGGGACTGTGCCCGATCGCCTCAACTGAGGTTGTAGCAGCCAGAGTGCAAGAATTCCTCTCCCCCAAGCGTCTATAACCAACTAAACTACTATCAGCAGTTGGGGTTAAACTCGCGGATATGACGGGGTGACAACGCCTCTGTCTTTTTGAGAGCGATCGATTTAAACCCTTCTCACTGCAAAGCTTTTCGTTTTTTTGTCACGGCCTCAGCAAAATTACTCTAATAACCATACCCAATCAGGAGACTCAAATATATGCAATACAAAAAAGGTATGCCAATAGCCATTATTGGCGCGGGAATATCTGGCATTACGACAGCCCATATTCTCCAGAAAAATGGCTTTCAAGCAGTTGTTTTTGAGAAATCCGAAAAGATGGGCGGAGTATGGGCAGTTGCATACGCAAACATACACCTGCAAAATATCGGGGAACAGTATCATTTATCAGATTTTCCGTGGCCCTTCACGCCTGATTTACATCCCACAGGAGAACAAATCCTGAATTATTGGGAGCAAGCGGTCAACCATCTAAAGCTTGATGTGCGGTTAAATCACGAAGTTATCGAACTAAAAGAAACAGAAGATGGCTGGCTATTAAGATATAAAAACCAGGAGGGGGTTCACGAACAATTATTTGGATACGTTGTTATCTCCGTTGGACTCTTTACAGAAAGAAAGTCTCAACCTGCATTACCAGGGATCGAAGATTTCGGCGGGAAAATCATCACTGAACGGGATGTCCACACGCTTGATATATTCGATAATCAACGAGTTGTAATCGTTGGCTTCGGAAAGAGCGCCTTGGACATGGCGACTTTCGCAGCAAAACAAGGCGCGCAAGTAAATCATGTATTTCGTAAAGCGCACTGGGTTACGCCACAATGGATTTTGGGCAGACATTTTACCTACGCATTATACAGCCGTTTTGGGACAGTGATGATGACAAGTTGGGCACATCCAACCGCCATTGAACGTTTCCTGCACAATCGCCTTGCCTTCATTGTTTCACGTTATTGGGATTTGGCTGCATCCCTCTACCGCTTTCAAGTTCAGCGAAATGTTTCTGGAAAAAGCCAAGCCGCCCATGATCGCATCAAAGCTGTACAACCAGACCAAAAACTATTGCATGATTTACGTTCAGCCACACCGGTTGCGCCTGAGGATTACTATCCGTTTATTGCAGAAGGAAAAATCTTGCCCCACTGTGCAGAATTATCTGGTTTTTCGCCAGAAGCAGTAAAGTTGAAAAATGGTTGCGAGATTCCCTGCGATTTAGTCGTTCTATCTTTGGGTTCGCAAACGCCGATTTTTCCATTTTTGCCTGATAAATATCGAAAAATGTTGGAAACCGAACCCGATGGCGTGCAGTTATATCGCCACTTGCTTCATCCTCGCATTCCTGGCATTGCCTTTGCCGGATTCAATCATGGATTTATGCACGTGGCAGGTGTCGAGATCGCCGCACAATGGCTGTGTGCTTACTTGCGTGGTGAACTTGAGTTACCTTCCAGCGAGAATATGGAAAAAAGTATTGAATATATCCGCCAGTGGAAACGCGCAAATATTGCATTTGAACCTTCGCGATCCTGGGGAACCAGCGCTCGCTTCCAACAATATATTGACATCCTGCTTAAAGATCTGGGTGTTTCTCCTTATCGAAAATTGCCTAACATTTTCGCTGAGATATTCGGCAGATATGAATCCTCAGATTATCGTGGGGTATCGGAAGAATATAATCACAAACTGAAAAGTCGCTCTACTCCACTACACCCTCTGCCGTTGGATACATGATTGCTTCCAAAGCTTACCAGCGGTCAATTGAACTTAATTCCGCGGGCAGCGGAATTATTGTTGACTGTTGACTGTTGACTGTTGACTGTTGACTGTTGACTGTTGATTCGATTTTACAATTCGATGCTAGCAGAGTTGATATGACGCGCTATTCTACTGCCCATTTCGCACTGATTGGAAAGGATATCCAAGCTTGGGTAAATTTATTTGCTGAAGATTCGGCATGATTGTTCGATCGCCCAAATCTAAGTTTTCTACCAAAAGCTTAAGTAAATTCTGAGCATAATTGCTGATTGACAAATGCTTGCCTAGCTTAAGCTGTTATCTTAGCAATGGACACTGACTGGGGATACCAATCGCTCGGCTAGACCTCCAATTCCCATCACCAATGCCCAATTTCCAATTCTCAATGCCCAATTATTTGGATTTTTTCGGACTATTCAAAGAGTTAAGATGATTGTTCATATCCTGCAAATATTTTGATAAAACAGGATACTGTGAAGTTGCTAGCAGTGCATCTTTTTTCTGGCTGACAGTTGTTTGTAAGGGCAAAACGCGATAGTTGGTTTTATTGTTCTGAGTATAGCGGTGTACCCAAGTCGGAATGGTTTTGATGCTGGTAATTTCTGTGGTTTTTTCGGGAAATGTTTTGCGAATATTTACTTGCAAAATTACCCCTAAGTCTGTATAATTTTTATTCTGACCGGAAATGAAGTTTCCCATTGAATAAATTGCTACAGCTTTGCGAGTTTTCCCATTTTTGCCGGGGAACTTAAAAAGTTTGTAAGGTTGGACGACGTGGGGATGGCTGCCGAGAATGATGTCTGCACCGGCTTTTAATAGGTTTTCCACTAATTGTTTTTGTTCGCTGTTTGGCTGTCGCTGATATTCATTGCCAAAATGCAGGGAAATTGCGATAATATCTGCTCCTTGTTTCCGTGCTTTGGCAATGTCTTTGACTATCTTTTTTTCGTCGATTAGGGAAACTAAGTAATCTTTGCCTTTGGGTATGGGAATGCCGTTTGTGCCGTAGGTGTAGGCTAGCATGGCTAGGGAAATGTTGTTTTTGGTGCTGATTAAAGTACGATCGCCCGCCGCTTTCGATGCGGCTGTTCCTGTGAACGCAATTTTGCGATCGCTCAGATTGGCGATCGTCCTAATTACCCCTTTTTCTCCACGGTCTAAAGCATGATTGTTCGCGGTTGTCAAGATATTAAATCCGGCTTTTTTAGCCGCATCCGCTAATTGAGCCGGTGCGTTAAATAGCGGATATCCCGTATATCCGCCCGCATCTTCCCCCGCTAAAGGTGTTTCGAGATTTCCCGTTACCCAATCGCCTGTTGATAGGATACTTTTAACTGGTGCGAAGAAAGTGTCAAAATTGTATGTTTTCTTTTTTGCGTCGTAGCCCGATCGCGTTTGGGTACTGTGCATCATGATGTCGCCGACAGCAATTAGTTTTGCTTCTTTAATCTGGGACTTTGGTTTGGCGGGAACAGGGGTTGCTATTGGCGATCGACTTTCTGTAGGCTGTGTGTTGGTTTTTGGCGTTTGGATATTGCAGCCTGCGATCGAAAGCATAGCAATTAGGGAGAGCAACCGACGAAAATTCATGATTTTTGAGAGTGATTTGTCGGCTTATATGCTATCATGACCAGGACTTAAGCCAATAACATAAGTCTGTCATTGCAAACCGTAGTGAAGCAATCGCAGCCTCTATTTTTAATTGGTTATACGTAAGTCCTGATAACTAAATTAGTTGCAACTAAATAAATGACTAAAAAATATCTAATTATTGCCTTTATTGTTTTTGTATCAATTACGGGTATTGGTGTTTTGACTTACGCTCAAAGTTCGGGCGATTCTCTTCGGGATAGCTTCGTTTCACAACCTTTTGAATTTGCCTTGATTGGCGATTTGCCCTACAGTGCCGAACAGGAAGCAAAGTTTCCGAGTTTGATAGCAGATATCAATGGATCGCCCGCAGCGTTTGTAGTTCACGACGGCGACATTAAAAACGGTTCTAGTGTCTGCGATGATGCAACTTTTGTCAGCCGCAAGCAGTTATTTGATAATTTTGAGATGCCGTTTATTCTTGTTTATGGCGATAATGAATGGACGGATTGCCACCGTCCAAAAAACGGCAGTTACGATCCAGTAGAAAGACTCGCTAAACTGCGAGAAATCTTCAGCCAGGGTAATCAAAGTTTGGGAAAGCGCACCTTAACTCTCACCCGTCAAAGCGAAAACCCGCAGTTTGCTAAATTCCGCGAAAATGTTCGCTGGATTTATCATGGCGTTGTGTTTTTCACGATTAATATGCCGGGAAGCAACAACAATTTTGGCCGCACTCCGGAAGGAGATGCAGAATATGCCGATCGCAATTCAGCTAACTTAGCCTGGATCAAAGAATGTTTTGCTTTAGCCAAACGCAGCAACAGCAAAGGAATTCTGTTAGTTGCACAGGCTAATCCGGGATTTGAATTCGATTCGACGGACAAAAGAAGAAGTGGCTACAACGATTTTATCGCAACTCTGGAAACAGAAACAGGCAATTTCCCAGGGCAGGTTGTATTCGTCCACGGCGATACTCACTATTTCCGCATCGATAAACCTTTACCCTATTTTACCGATGATACTCAATTACCGAGAATGAAAAATTTTACTAGAGTTGAAACTTTTGGTTCTCCAAATGTGCATTGGTTGCGGGCTTTTTATGACCCGGGAAATCCTAATTTGTTTGAGTTTAAGCAGCAGATTGTTCCGCACAATTAGGCGAGGTAACACAAATTTTATGCAAAACAAATATTTTTTGGATTAACTGGTTTAACTGGTTCCAAGGCAGAGCCTGGGAACCGATGTCCAGAGGCTCTGCCTCGGCTGCTACAATGGAGGCAGAGCCTCCGGATATGCGTTACCAGGCAGAGCCTGGGAACGAGTATAATCATTTAGGATTGCTATAGCACCATTTTAATGCAAGATAAATATTTTTTTTGCTTGTACTGAAGATAGGTAGAATTGAGAAATTTATTTATGACGATCGCAACTGAGCGCCTCACCCTGGAAGAATTTCTGAAACTGCCAGAAACTAAACCGGCCAGCGAATACATTGAGGGGGAGATTATCCAAAAACCGCTGCCGAAAACAAAGCACAGCCTATTGCAATTAATAACCTGGAACGAAATTAATCAGGTGACGGAAACTCCAAAGATAGCTTACGCTTTCCCAGAGTTGCGGTGTACCTTTGGCGGTCGATCGATTGTTCCAGATATTGCGGTACTATTGTGGAAATTCAATTTGATGACAGTGGCGAACCAGTAGATGATGTGCTAATTGCGCCGTATTGGGCGATCGAAATCCTGTCGCCACAGCAAAGCTCAAATCGCGTCACTAGAAAAATTATTCACTGTCTGCAACATAATTGTCAGTTGGGGTGGCTAATCGATCCAGAAGATCGATCTTAGCATTTTTGCGCCACCAACAACCGCAATTCTGCGAAGGTAGCGATGTCCTTTCCGTGTCCGAAATCATTCCCCTGAATATCACCGCCGAACAGGTGTTTAGCTGGTTGAGAATGCAACAATGAATCAGGGCGATCGTCTTTTTTGTACGAGTTTTAAAAATCTCCCGGTTTAGTTGCTAGTGAGGACTTTAGTCTTCATTTAAACTCAGGGCTGAACTCCTTACTACAAACCAAATTCCCTATTTCCGCCAGGTGTCAAATTGGTCTTCGGAACAGCCATTAATAAATTGATTGCTGACCCAACCTTCAAGGATTGTCAAAGTTTCATTAGGAGGATTACCCGAAAATCTGGCCGCAATTTTCACCCAATTACCTTGTCTGCTGACAGCCCTAACTCCGTCTCCTCTTTTGAGTTTAGCTACAACCGGGTACTTATTGCCTGGGCCTTTGCGAATGTTAACAGCGCCACCTTCACCTGTAATAAACGAGCATTGAGTTTGCTTTTTTAAAGCTTCTGCTTTTTCGGGATTAAGACTTTGCTGCTTGCCGAAAACAGGAAAACTGTAAAGTGAGAAGCTAAAACTTGCAACGACGGCTGCAATAAAAAAGGCTTTTGATTGAGTAAAAATTAGCATTATTTCATTTCCTTCGATTGGCAGAACTGAAGTCCTAACTATGAACTTTTTGAGAATGACTTCAGTCCTTACTACTAACTGTTATTTGACAGAGGCAAACCATTCGGTAACACCTTGGGCGATCGCCTCGGCTAACTTCTTCTGTTCTGTCGGATTCACAATCCATTCAAACTCCTCGGGATTGATCATAAATCCCAATTCCATTAAAACAGATGGAGCAACGGCAGGACGAGTCATGGCTAAGTTGTTCCAGAATACACCATAGCTCGGACGGTTCAACTTGGCAACTAAATAATTGTGCAAAAACATTGCCAAACTGTGCGCTTGCGGGTGAAACCAGAAAGCGCCGACGCCTTTAGTATTAATCGCGTCGCCGTTATCTGGCAAAGCATTGTAGTGAATTGAAATTGCGATCGCAGGTTCTTCTTTTTGAATCATTTCCACCCTCGGCGGCAAATCCAAATCGACATCTTCTACCCGCGTCATTACCACATTCGCGCCGCGATTTAGCAATTCCTCTTGCACCAATTTAGACACAATTAAAGCTACTGTTTTTTCCCTAATTCCCGCTGGACCCACAGCACCTGAATCCTGCGGCCCGCCATGTCCCGCATCGATGAGAATCTTAATTCCCGACAGCGGCTTTGCTTGCGACACAGGCATCATGCTTGTATTCGCAGGCGGGTGTTTTAAAGACAGCACTAAAGTTGTGCCGTCGTATCTCAATTTATAGCCCCACTGCTGGGCTGATTTGAGATTAAAAGTATATTGTACTTGCAGCGGCGATATTTGTTGCCATGCCAAAAGCGAAATTACGGGGTCATCGTCGAGGCGAATAATGTCAGTTTGAGCGGTGGTATTGTACAGGGTTAATATGAAAGTGCGTTCTCCTTCCTGCACAGTAACTGGGACGGGTGTTTCTAAGGGAAATAAGACCTCTGTCCAGCCGGAAACTTGACGCGATCGCGCGCTGCGAATAATCGATCGCGCAGGCACTGCATCCTTGACAATTTGCACTTCCGATGCTTTAATCCAAGCACCGTAATCTAGCCGAATCCATTCTCCCTCGCGCCCGATAACTGTTGCTCGCGTTCCCTTCGGCAGCGGTGTCATCCGAGAAAAATCTGTACTCGCCCCGGTTCGGGCAACACCCGGATCTGCCGTTACTTCTGCTATTTCTAAATCCGCCGGAGAGAGAATAGAAATCTTGCCAGTACCTTGTTGGCTGATAGTTCGATCGTTCATTGTTAGCTCAAATAAAGGCACTCCCAACTCCACTTTTTCAGCCTTTGGTAGCGAGGAGTTAGACTCATTACCCCCCCTTGCCAAGGCGGCATTAGACTCATTGCCCCCCGTTGCTTCGGGAGTATTAGACTCATTGCCCCCCGTTACTTCGGGGGTATTAGACTCATTGCCCCCCGTTACTTCGGGGGTATTAGACTCATTGCCCCCCCTTACCAAGGGGGGGTTGGGGGGGGTTTTCCCACAGCCTTGATACTGTTCGCTGCCGCCTTTTTTGATCGGGGAGTTTTCACCTAAAAGTACAGATTTGTTGTCGGGTAGTTCGACTTGCGATCGCGCTTTTAAAGGAATAGTAACGCCCGCCAATTTTACCGAAACTTGAGCATTCGCAGGTGCGATCGCGCCAAAGCAAATATATTCCCCCGGCAAACTCGCCACATCGACTTTTGGCGTCAGAGAATCTTTAGCAAAAGCCAATCCCACAGGGACTTCGGGCTGATTCGACTCGCGCGTCACCTTAATTTTGACTTCCTGATTTTCGTAACGCAAGGTAAAGACATTTTCGCCGAGTTGCAGGGGAAAAGTCGGGGCGAAATGGCCGACTGCGGTGCGCGAAATTTGGTTACCATTTACCAACACTTGTCCCGGTGGGGGCGCTGTGCCGATTAAAAAGATGCGATCGGCTGTAGTTTTGTGGTTGGCGGGAGGATAAGCGACGAACAAAGGTTGAGCCGCCACAGCTACAGAGGCGATCGCCACGATCATCCCAAACACAACTAATCCTAAAAATTTTCTCATTCTAAATCGCAACTAATTGAGAGCCTGTTAGTTATTTATACTAGGACTTGCGCTAAGAAACCCGGGAGAAATCAGGGAAGAAACCGGGTTTCTGAGGATTAGCCATAAGTCCTATTTACTAGACCTCGTGCAAAAATCCTTTTCATCAATTGATGGGACGGGCAAGATGCCCATCCCACAAGAAAAATAACTCTTGTGGGATGGGCATCTTGCCCGTCCTATTTATTTTTGCAAGAGGTCTACTATACTGAGCCCATTTTATCAGGTTTGTAGTTGCAATTGAGCGAGCTGCCACATAAATTCCCGCGTAAAACCATTAAGTTTTAATTAATTCCGAGGTCGTTCTCCACAGTTGATCCAACTGATTCGCCGGCATCGTCAAATACAAAACATCCCCCGCACTCAGACAACAATTCAGCAAATCCCAGCCGTGAATAGTTTGACACTTAGTTTCCGCATAAAGAGGCACAAAATCAGCAGACTTAGCAGCATCTTGAATGCTGTGGCCGCAGAAAGGATGTTTTGGCGTAATCAATGTCGCTAAGCAAACCCATAGACTATCAGCAGTCATTCCGTTGCCCAAAATTCTGCCTCCAATCGCCGCCGCCGCGAAAGCAGGAGCAGCCAATTCCGTCGGGTTCAAAACTCCTTCAAACTCAAAAACTTGCTGCACCATTAAAGCAAAATGTGGGTCTTGATTGCGGACAATAACTGATAGTTTTGGTGCCAATCCTTTAGCGCTCAAGGCAATTTCGACATTAGACATATCGCTGCTAGTAACAGCCAAAAGTGCTGCCGCTTGCTTAACATTAGCAGCTTCCAGAGTGGCGGCCAAACTAGCACTTCCCTGAATTACCGGAATTTTCATTGAGCGAGCCGTGCTCAGAAATCGGCTGTTCGGATCTTGCTCGATCACTACAATATCGTAACCGTTAGTGTGCAGTTCTTTAGCAATTTGGATACCCATTCCTCCGAGCCCGCAGATAATGTAATGATTGCGCTGCGGAACTCGCGCCACATCCCAATATTCGGTAAAGCGAGTTCCCAATACATAATCGTTGAGCAGTGCGTAGCAGATGCCGATGATGCCAGCTCCAACTAACATCATCACAACTGTAAATAGTTTAATGCTTTCGGGAGCTTGTTCGGCCACTTTTTCATGACCTCCGGCTCCGGTAATCATCCCTACTGAAAAATAGAGAGAATCGACAATTGAGATATTATCGTCAACACAAATATAGGTAGCAGTAGCAATGGCAATCATTGACAGCAGCGTCAGTACAACAATTACTGCTGCTTGGCTGTGCTGCTGAAATCTGTGCAGCCTAGTTAATGTTTTGAGAAGTTTTTGAGTTAAAGTTTTTTGGGGACTGTGGAGAGTGGGCTGAGTGGCAACAATTAGCCGATCGCCCTGCTGACACTGCCGCTCGGTAAGCACCGCCGATACTAAATCAGTTTTGTTAGCAGCGGGCAGATAATAAATCAACATTCGCGATCGATCTTCCCACAAATCGCTCAGTTTTCGATTTTTCCAAGGATGTGTTTCATCGATATATTCTTCGTGAATCGGCCAAGTGCGATCGAACAAACGCAACTGTCCTATCGCCTGACTTCCGAGAGCCGCAAAGGCAAAAACCGGAGCGGCCAATGATGAAACGCTCATGGAAGTGTGATCAGCCAAAGTGTGGTCAATTCTGTCGCCCAAGCTAGTATTGAACAATCTGTTGATGATGCGAATCTGAGGATTGAGAATCCTCGCCTGCATCAAAATTGCCAAATTCACAGCATCATCGTCTGCTGCAATTACTAAAGTGTGAGCGTTTTGAATGCCAGCCGCCAACAAGGTAGAAGCTGCTTGCAAATTGCCGACAACCACATCAGAAGTTTCGCCGCGAATTGGGCGATCGCTAATACCAACCACAATCGCTCCTTGCTGTCTCAACAAACAAAAAATCTTGTGTCCCGTGTGGCCCAACCCGCAAACAATGATTCGAGGTTTCATAAAAATTTATTTGCCAGCCGATTTCGGAGCTGTGCTTTGTAGTTTTACTTACCATTGTTGACTGGTCTGGCTTTGAAGAATGTAGCTAAAAACACTATCTAGGGTGTTTGTGCCGCCGTGGTATCGAAGTATTGAAACAAGGATAACGCAGAGCCGTGTCTCTAGAGCCGCGTTCCCAAGTTTTAAAACCAGGACACCGCAGTGGCCTGTACCTAAAGATATGAAATGCAACTAACCTAATTTAATATTTGAAAAATATCCGGGTGCGACAGCCAACCAGCAGAATCTGAATAGGTAGGGACAGGACACTGCCCTGTCCCTACAACTATGACATCCGACATAAATTTAACTGCCTTAGCGGCAGGAGTGATTATGAAATTGACTACATCCTTATTAGCATCCGCTTTAGTTTTCGCGGGTACTGTCGCCTTTGCAAGCCAAGTGCAAGCAGCTCCAGCCCGCAACTCTTTGAATAACACTAAAACAACATTTCAGTGCGTTACTTCCGGTCGTAATATTGTCACAATTGCGCGGCGGGGAAATGTCACGACCGATCCAATGATTCTTTGGAAATCTACCGAGTTCGGCCGCGAATATACACCTTGGCAGCGCTGTCAAATTGTTTCCAATAGATTGACACAAGCTGTTGCCCAGAATGGCGGAAAATTGAGCAACTTGCAGTTAACAACAGGAATTATTAATAACTTGCCAGTAGTTTGTTACGTGAACGGACGGGGGCGCTGCAATTCTCAAAATCTGCTGTTCACCCTAGACAAGCGAAATGCTAAAAATCCCGGTGATGCTTTAACGAGATTGATTAATTTTGCCCAAGACGGCGGTGGGCCAGTTACAACGTTCAGAACCGGAGGCCAATCGTCTGCACCGCAGTTTGTTCCCTTTGGAGATATGGTCGATCGAGCTCTTAATTCTCCAAACAATAAACCGTCAGTTCCTGTAGCAAAACCGCAGGGCGATCGAGGTATTTAATCTCCCATTCTACTCGTTATCTACTCGTTACCAGGCTCTTTCTGGTAACGCAGATCCGGATGCTCTGCCTCCAATTTTCATGGAGGCGCGAAGCAGAGCCTCTGGATATCGGTTCCCGGGCAGAGCCTAGGAACCAGTTAAACTTGCACCTGAGAAATTTCTACTCGTTACCAGGCTCTTCCTGGTAACGCAGTTCCGGAGGCTCTGCCTCCAATTTTCATCGAAGCTGGCGAGGCAGAGCCTCTGGATATCGGTTCCCAGGCAGAGCCTAGGAACCAGTTAAACTTGCACCTGAGAAATTTCTACTCGTTACCAGGCTCTTCCTGGTAACGCAGTTCCGGAGGCTCTGCCTCCAATTTTCATCGAAGCTGGCGAGGCAGAGCCTCTGGATATCGGTTCCCAGGCAGAGCCTAGGAACCAGTTAAACTTGCACCTGAGAAATTTCTACTCGTTACCAGGCTCTTCCTGGTAACGCAGTTCCGGAGGCTCTGCCTCCAATTTTCATAGAAGCTGGCGAGGCAGAGCCTCTGGATATCGGTTCCCAGGCAGAGCCTAGGAACCAGTTAACTAAAAAAACTACACTGTCACCCCTTCAATTTTCTCATCAGTCAATTCGTACAACTCGCGCAACTGCTGCAACTTATCCGCATCCGGCAGCCAAAAACCCCGCCCGTTAGCCTCCAACATTCTGCCGACAATATTGCGAAAAGCTTCAGGATTTGCCTGTCGCAACTTCTGCGCCATCTCTTCATCTAAAGCATAAGTATCAGCCGCCTGATCGTAAACCCAACCATCAGTAAAATCAGCCGTTCCGCCCCAACCAATTAACGCCGTCATCCGCTGCGAAATTTCATAAGCACCGCCAGAACCTTGATTTGCCATCGCGTTAGCCCACTTAGGATTTAGCAACTTAGTTCGATATTCCAAGCGCAGCAAATCTTCTAAATTGCGCGGAGTGGTATCCTGAGAAAAACTTTCTACAAAACTCGTATTAACCTTTTTGCCGCGCTGCTTTTCTGCGGCTTTCTTCAAACCGCCTGTATTGGCATAATACTCTTGAATATCAGTCAAACCGTATTCAACAGAATCAATTTCTTGAATTATGCGATCGCACCCTTGCAACAACTGAGTCAAAACCTCCGGCCTCGCTTCCCCCTTATCCTTCCTCCCGTAACTAAAAACATTGCGACTTTCCCAAGTTTTCCCCAACTCATCCCCCGATTCCCAACTACCCTCAACAACCCTATCGTTAACCAAAGAACCAAAATCCCCAGCTGGATTAGAAAACAACCTTGCCGAATAATTCTGCACACCTTGTGCCTGCAAAATTAAAGCGTGTTTGCGAATAAAATTCTCCGATTCCGGTTCATCAGCATCCGCCGCCCGCACGAACAAATCATCCAACAATTCAATAATATTCACAAAGCTATCACGAAAAATCCCCGAAAGATTTCCCAACACATCAATCCGGGGATGACCGACATCAGCTAACGGCTTTAATTCATAGCGAACAATGCGGCCAGTACCTTCTTTAAGAGGTTCAGCCCCCACCAATTCTAGGAGAATTCCAATAGATTCGCCCCGCGTTTTAATCGCATCCAAACCCCACAACATCACCGCCACAGTCTCAGGATAATTCCCATATTCCTCAAGGTGCTTCTCAATAATTTTCCGAGCAATTTCGCGCCCCCTTTCATAAGCAGCCGGAGAAGGCATCCGATAAGGATCTAAAGCGTGAATATTCCTGCCAGTTGGCAACACCCCAGCCCCATCCCGCAACAAATCCCCACCCGGTGCAGGCAGAATATATTCCCCATTCAAACCCCGCAAAAGATTAGTTAACTCATCCGTCGTTTGCCACAACAAATCCCGCACCAACAAACCCTCCTCAAAAACCCCACCCAACCCCTCTTGTGGCCCAGGCATCTTGCCTGTGCTTGCTTGCGAAACAATTGTTTTCACCTGTTCCTGTGATAACCTATCCCCAAAATAAGCCTCAAGATAAGAGGTCATTTCCTCAGAATTAGGCGGTTCACCGAGAACGTGCAAACCAGAAGAAAACAAGCGACATTCCACCACCTGCAAATACTCATAAAGCTTCACCAAATAGCGGTTAAAAGCATCAGCACTGAACATTCCAACATTCTCAAAACTAAAAGCAATCCCCAACTTGCGACCCTCATCAAACGGACAATCAGCCTCCAAGCCGCTATCTAAAACTTTCTTGCAAATAGCCTCTTTCAGCACATAATTCTTAGCCGTATCTTCCCGATATTCCGCAATCAAATCCCGCAAAGCCATCAATTCCTTGTACAAGCCCGCGCGACCGTAGGGTGGCACGTTGTGAGAAATTAAAACACCGTAACCGCGCCGTTTTGCCAACATCGACTCCGAGGGATTGTTGGCGGCATAGATATAAAGATTCGGCAAACTTCCCAACAGAATATCCGACCAAGAATAGCCAGTATTTCCCAGAGGAGAACCGGGCAACCATTCAACAGTGCCGTGCATTCCGAAATGAACCACAGCATCAGCTTGCAAATCATTTTGCAGCCACTTGTAAAAAGCAGCGTATTGAGGGTGAGGCGTCAAATCGCGATCGAACATTAAGCGCATCGGATCGCCAGAAATTCCCAGCGGCGGCTGCAAACCTATCCAAACATTCCCCAGTTGAATGCCACCGATTTGGAACTCGTCGCCCTCTGTCTTAATACCAGTACCCGTTAAAGATTTCCACTGTTTTTCGATACGACTTGTTGACAAATACCCCAGCCACTTCTCCAGCTTTTTGACATTAACAGTATTGCCGTAAACTCCCTCCGTATCTGCGTTCATCCGCGTTAATCCGCCCCCATCTGCGGTTGCAGCATCATCCGCCTCTTTCACCCTGCGAATTAACTCCTCACCGTCAGCCGGAATTTCTCCAACCGTATAACCTGCTGCTTGAAGTTTGTGCAGGAAATTTAGCAGCGATTTCGGTACATTTAATAAAGCAGCCGTACCCGCGGCACCGTAACCGGGAGGAAACCCGTAGAGAATAATCCCAATTTTCCTTTCAGATGGCGGAGTTCGACCTAGTTTCACCCAATTGTTAATTCTACTTGTCAGGCGTTTGGCGCGATCGGGCACCAGATAAATATCCTCACCCACCAAACCGCCTAGGGGAACAGGATCGATCGCGCCATCCAACTCAGGCAAAGCATACAATACCACACTTTGCAAACCTCCAATCCCCTGACGAGTCCAAGAATGGATATCCTGAATCAGCAGAGGTGCGGACACAAAATAAGGTACATTTTTAGCAGTTAAAATGCGCTTAGCAACTTCCACCTGCCTTCCACCCTCCATCGAACCAGCAGGCCCGCCAACCAAAGGAAAGCCAATAGTAGAAACAATCGCATCAACTTCCCCAGCATCTTTAGAAAGCGAAAGAGTTTCAATATTGCCTTGTTTTCGCCGCGCAGTTTCATCAGCAGTCGTCATCCAATCCCGCACCGCCACATGGCCTTCAACGCCATTGATAAAAATCGGCAAAGGCACAATTCCCGCATCTTCAAAATAGCGAATCAATTGAGGAATATAAGGCTGCTTGGTGATAACGTGTTTGCGGTAAAGCAAAATACCGACAACAGGGGATTTTACTTGATATGAATTTTGGAACCAATTGGTTCCAAAATTTGTGGAACCGGCCTCTTGCCCGCCCCTAGCACTTTGATGACTCAGATACCAATCCAAATATTGCCGAGGCGATTCAAAATAACCATTATAATCAGGATGCAATAAACCCATATTGGGAGTTTCCACAGGCGGCGGAATTTCTGCAACCTTCAGCCCCAAATACTTTTCGGCAATAATCCAAAACATCGAGACAACATTATCCGCCCCGCCCGCATTCCAGTAACCATAAATAATCAGCCAGTTACGCAAATCTTGCACTTTTTGCACAGGCACATATTTTAATAATTTCGGCCCCACCTTCAAAAAACTGATATAACCAGCCAGCTTATCTTCTTCTCGCCCATTGCTAAACTTATCCAGAATAAACTTAACAGGCTTCGGCATTCCCTTCGGTTTGTCGCCAATTTTAAAAGCGCCAATTTGAGTAAGACTCATCAATTCCAAAGCCGACTCAAAAACCAGGCGAATAGGAATATTTTGCACCCTTGGACGCAGCCACATTACCGCATCGTAATCAAACAGCAAACTGCCGAAAAACACATCAGCATTCAAGAGGGCAGCCGCTACAGCGTCCGGTTCGTCTGCGAGGGCGCGATCGCTAAAAACCCGCACTTCCAATCCCAGACACCCAGAAACAGCAAACTCAGCCGCTTTCCGGTACAACTCAGCATTAAAAGATTCAAACCCTGCAATTAAGACAATGCGTTTCACAGCCCAACCTCGAAATATTTGGTTCTTTTAATGATAAACTAATCCCAGATATGCACAGACAAGATGCCTGTGCCACTAATAAAACAGAAAAACTTCTTACTTCACTTCTTACTCTTCCTTCGCGCCCTTCGCGCCTTCGCGGTTCGTCAAATATTTATTTAGGAAATAACAAAAGATTAAAATAATCAAACCACTCCAAACACACACATAATTAAAACCGTGAATCGAATTCCTCCCGCAATAGTTATCTTAGGTCAAAACAGCCAGCCGATCGCCAAAAAAATCTCCGCCCATTTCCCCCGTTCCCAGATTTACGGTTTAATCGATCGCACGGACGACACAGACATCAACTTTAGCAACTTCGGCGAAACATTGCGGGAATTATTTGCAACAGAAACCCCAATCATCGGCATCTGCGCCGCCGGAATTATCATCCGCACCCTCGCCCCGCTGCTGTCAGACAAACGCGCCGAACCGCCAGTTTTAGCCGTCGCAGAAGACGGAAGCGCCGTGGTACCGCTGCTGGGCGGTTTGCACGGCGTTAATGATTTGGCCAGAGAGATTGCAGCAGCCCTGGGCGTACAAGCTGCAATTACCACCACCGGAGATATTCGGTTTCGCACCGCGTTGCTGAGTCCTCCCCAAGGCTATTATTTAGCGAATCCAGAGGACGCGAAGACTTTTATTTCAAATTTGCTCGCCGGGGCAAAAGTACGCCTAGAAGGGGCTGCAAGCTGGCTTTCAGAGAGCAATTTGCCGATCGCCCCCGAGGCAAAATTGACGATCCGCGTCACCGAAAAAGCAATTGCGCCAACGCCCGATTGTTTAGTTTACCATCCGCAAATTGTGGCAGTTGCACTCACAAAGCTATCGAATATTGAGCCGGAAATAGCGGTTTCATTTGTCCAGCAAGTCTTGAAAAATGCAGGTTTAGCGCCAGCTTCCGTTGCGGGATTTTTTGCATTAAAAGATGAGATGGGAAATCCGGCACTTGAAGCAGTTTCACAATATTTTAAAGTCCCCGTCCGCTTTTTGAATCTCTCCGAACTTGCCGAATTAGACTCAATTGAATTCATCGAAAATAAGGGCGCACAAATTGCCCTGACAGCAGCCGGTGCAAACAGTCACTTAATCGAGTACGATCGGACCAACGCATTCAATTGCGCGATCGCCCTGGCCGCCCAACCCTTTGATGCTAGGGCGATCGGAGTTAGCCGCGGCAAACTGGCGATCGTCGGTACTGGCCCTGGAGGCGCGCCCTGGATGTCCCCGGAGGTTAAGGAAATTCTGCGCGAAGCCACGGATTGGGTGGGTTACAAGTTCTATCTCGACTTAGCCGGGACCCTGGGGTTCGGGCAAAAGCGGCACGATTCCGACAACCGCGAAGAGATCGATCGCGCCCGTTTTGCCCTAGATTTAGCAGCATCCGGCAAATCTGTAGCCGTGGTTTCGTCAGGAGATCCGGGTATTTTTGCGATGGCGGCAGCGGTGTTTGAGGCGATCGACTTTGATGCCAAACCCGAATGGCAAGGCATTGATATTCGGGTGGCACCGGGCATTTCAGCCATGCAGGCGGCCGCTGCTGCGATCGGAGCACCCCTCGGACACGATTTTTGCGTGATTTCGCTTTCGGATATTCTCAAGCCTTGGGAGGTCATTGAACAGCGGATTGCGGCGGCGGCTGCTGCTGATTTAGTTATGGCATTTTACAATCCCATCTCAAAACAGCGGATTTGGCAACTCTCCAGGGCGATCGATATTTTGTTGCAAAGTCGCGATCCTAAAACCCCCGTCATACTAGGGCGAAACCTCGGCCGGCCCGGTCAATCTGTGCGGGTTTGCACCCTCGGCGAATTCCAACCGCAAGACGCCGACATGAGAACTTTAGTTATTGTCGGTTCGAGTCAGACTCGGATTATTCCCCGCAAATATGGAGATGTTTGGGTTTACACGCCGCGCAGGTACGAAAAATGAGTAAAGCAGCAAAAACTTAGGAAATAAGCAATTGACTGAAAGCTAATTGACTTTGACCATAAAATATTTTGTTCTCGCTGGGGGAGTCTAGGTTAATAAATGGCGACGAATCACTCCAGCGGCCTCTTCTTTCATCTCATGGTTTTCACTCTCGATTAATGAGTAATCGCCTTTGATTACAGAAATCCTCGGTACTGAGGGATCTCGGCTTCCTGAAGCCGAGTTTTTCTGGCAGACATCGATCTAATTTAGACATCGACTCAACCTTAGTAAGGATTTCAGCTTGATTTTTGGAGATATCTAATTTACGCCTCAGGATTTTTTTTATATAGCCAGAATAAAATTTAGGGCGATCGATGTCTGCTAAATTCTTTAATCCTACGATAATCTTACGGTAAAAAAGAGCGCCTTCACCAGCAGGAGTCTTTTTTTCTGTAGAGATACCCAAAAAAGATTTTATTTGATAACATAACCTTAAACCAAGCTTAAAAAAACATGAAATTCCAAATTCCCCTAACTCCTGGGGCTGTCACCCAGTTTCTGCTTCGAGTAGTGGGCTGTCTAGTTGTACTATCTTTCTTAAGTCACCTCACTCAGCTCTTCTTCCGGGATTCCCGGTTTGCAAAATACTTTTTAACGGTATTCAGCCTTGATCGCGAGGCAAACATTCCAACCTTCTACTCAGCTTTGACATTGCTATTTAGTTCTCTCTTGCTGAGTGTGATCGCCCATGCGAAAAATTTGGATAGTTCCCCCTACAAGCAGCACTGGAAAATTTTATCATTCATATTTTTATATCTATCTTTAGACGAAGCTGGTCAATTGCACGAAAAGCTTATTCCCCCACTGCGAAGCCTGCTAAATGCCACAGGATTTCTTTTCTATACTTGGGTTTTGCCGTTCGGTTTTCTAGTAGTGATATTTCTCTTATCCTACAGTAAGTTTCTGTTTCACCTTCCTGGGTCTACAAAAAAATTGTTTGTTGCAGCAACCGCTCTTTATATTGGAGGAGCAATGGGCATGGAACTGGTAGGGGGATACATATTTACTAGAAAGGTGCTGCCCCCTATATCCTACGCGATATCAACGACCATTGAAGAATCACTTGAAATGCTGGGCATCGTTGTATTTATCCACGCCTTGATTTCATATATCAAGACATATGTAGGGGGGGTAAGTTGGAATATTTACATACCAGCAAAAAACACACAAGTTACGGATCTGGGAAATACCGACATACCTGCCATTAGCGAACCAGCACACAGAAACCTAGAAAGGTAAATCACTTGAAAGCGGCTTTGATGGAGGAAAATACTGCATTCGCGGTTTTAATTAGGATAAAAAACCCGCTTTCTTTGGTACTGATGCGTCCTGGACTGGAGGTGCTGCGCTATTCGGCGCACCTACGACTAATACGACTAATATGTGGGGTGCTTACTGCACCAAACGACTAATTCGATGTGGATCAGCTTATAGATGACATCCTCACCTTTACCAGAAAATCGCTAAGAGCAACTTTTGCATTAGGATTTGATGGCAAATGACTTGTAAAACTTGCCTCTTCTAATATATTGATTAGCCGATCGCGCTCTTGCTGATAAAATTCTATATCTGTATCTTCCAGCACCGATTTTTCCTCCCCAGCCAGCTTGCGATCGATCAAATCAGGAATATACGACAACTGGAACTTCTCGTTAAGTCTCACCAAATTCGCCTCGACTTCCCCCGTTTGCATCAAGTGAATCCCAGCCAGCAACACCCGGTAAACATACAGCAGCGGCTTAACCCGACGCGGGCGTTCTTTCTCAAACAGTTTCCATTGAGTTTTAGCAAAACCGAGATAGTGGTGGCTGTGGTGCTTGGTAATGCAGTTCGAGGCGATATCCTTTAATTCCTCGTGTTCCTTTGTAGTGTAAACTATTAGCGGCGAATACAGTTGTTCTAGCACATAGCCGTTGCGCTTCAAGAGCAACTCAAAAAATTTCTTGATGTCGTGAGTTACTAAATCGAGTTGCATTCCATCCCGAACTTCAGAAATTTCGATTGTTTCTTCGTAAGAAATCAGCCCAATTACTTTCGGTAGCGGTAAGATGTGTACTCCCCGCAAGTCGAAGTCAGAATCTGCGGAAGGAAAGCCGTATAAATGCGAACCGCTGACAGTCGCAAACAACAGCGGGTAAGGTTGAAGTGAGATAATTTGGGCTAAATTGGAAATGTATTGTATCATTTATTTCAGTCCCCCTCTGCTGGGACGAGAGTTTGACTCTTAAGCAATTTCAAGATCCGATTTCGATCGCACCTCTACGACATTTAATCAAAAACAGATTTGCTTTCTCGTAATTAGGACGTTCCGGTAAGGAAGTTGCAGCAAAAGCGCGATCGAACTCACCGTGCAAGCTCAACCGCCAGCGATTCACCTCTTCCCAGGATACTTCTTGGTTGCGGATAGATAAAAGTTGCGATCGATAATCCTGCACCCGAACAGGCACAAACCCCTCCTTGAGCACCGTAATTCCTGACAGCAACAAGCGAATTAAGTGCATCGCGTGCTTCCAACGAATTTCCCCGGTATTGCGGAGGTCTTGCTCCATTTTTTTAAATTGAGACAAAACGTAGCTATTGTAAGTTTGATAAACCAATTGAGAAAGAAAGATTTCTCTAATTTCCAGCAGTTCTTGTGCTACAGGAGAAATAGTTTCTACTAAAGGCGTGTACAAACATTCTAGCACATTTGGATTAGCTTTTAGTGCCAAAACTAGAAACTTTTGCAGTTCCCAATAGCATTCCTGATTTTCCTTGTTTTCCAATTGTTCTGGGATGCCGTAAAGCGACCAATGAAGTATTGCCGGCGGCAGGTAAATCCCGCGTCTGTCTGTATCGGATTGCTCGTTATCAAGACCGTAGGCTCTAGAACCAAGAATGCAGCGGTAAATTACAGAATCATAGAGGTTGTATTCTGCAAGAAAATCTCCTCCTGACTGCAATCCTTCGCTCTGAAACTGCTTGCGGATGCTGAGTTCGTGCCGCCGCAGACTAACTTCTGTTCCGTCTGGGAGTTTGACTAAATATGCGTGGGAATTGTCCGTAGGCGATTGAACGATGACGCCTACTAATCCCGGTTTCCAAGATTGGTCGCTGGCGGGGTTTTTGACCTCGATTTTGGTGACAATTTGAGTTCCTGCGGGTAGGATTAAGTTGAAATTTTGGGGAATATTGGCGTTTGCCATGAGGAAACCTCCTGCGGGGCACGAGCTACAATCTTAGTGTAGCATATGTGTAGTATAGAAGGGTAGTTTTGGGCGATTCCCTTCGGGATAGCTTCGCTTCACGGGGATTTGGTCTTGTTGAACATTGTCTAACGATCGAGGAGGAATATCGCCAACGAGTTGAGGCGAAGGTATTGGAGATTGTGGAGACTCACCCGACAATTGCAGCAATTCGCAACGGGGAAGCAGTGACGGACTTGCAACTGGTGGCGTTAGAGCGTATTCTAAGGAAGGAGTTGGGTGGGGGGAATGTGCAGTTATCCGAGTCGAATATTCGCAAAGCGTTTAATCTGAAGGTGAATAGTTTATTATCGTTTCTGCGAGAGTTGTTCGAGATTGAGGCATTGCCGGATTATCAAGAGGTGGTAAGGCGGAATTTTGAGGATTTTATTGCCCAACGGCAGTTTAACTCCAATCAGATTCAGTTTTTAAGGGCCGTGCAGAATGTGTTTTTGAAAAAGCGGCGGTTGGAAGTTCCGGATTTGTATGAGGCACCGTTAGACAGGTTTGGGGAGGATGCTGTGGAACGGTGGTTTACTCAGGAGGAAGTGGATGAGTTGATTGAGTTTACTGAAAAGTTAGCGGCTTAATAGTTAATGATTGATTTCAGATAAATAAAAGAGCTATTAAATGTATGAATAACGACAGAGCGCTTTCGGGCATAGAACAAGCAATGGAGCTATTGAACCGCCAAAATGGCTCATTCAATATAGTAACAATCAGCCGGATAAAAGGTGAAATTAAGGAAGAGATTTTGAGGCTGGCGTTAGATGCGGTTCAAAGCATTCATCCTCTAATGAACTCTCGGATTGTTGGAACGCTCGATTATCTAGAATTTACAAATCAAGGAACACAAAAAATTCCTTTATGTGTAGTTTCACAGGGCATAAATGACCACTGGGAAGATGTTGTGAGAGAAGAATTGAACAAGACTATTGATAGCAGTCAGGTTCTGCTAAGATGCGTTCTTATTTACAAACAATCCGAAATCAACACCAGCTATTTAATCACAACTATACATCATGCCATAGCAGACGGATTATCTTGTATAAGCTTACAATCAGAAATATTGAAATGTTACCAAATAATTGCCTCTGGAGATTCCATTGATATAGATTGCGAGTCTGCTATTCCACCCTTAGAGGAATTATTACCTAAATGGATGGAAGGAAAGAAAGGGATCGACAAAAGCAAATGGTTTTTGCTGAAAATGAAATTAAAAATGCTTTTACACAAACCAGAAACATTAGAGTCGGAAGAAACGGTTCCCATTGAGTCTCGTAGTTGTGGCATGAGTCATAGATTCTTAGAAAAAGAGTTAACCCAAAAATTAATTGAACTTTGTCGGCAAGAAAAGACAACAGTGCAGGGGGCATTATGTGCAGCCATGCTACTTACAGTAGCTAATGAAATTAGCAGGGAAAAGCCAAGAACCATTAAGGTTTCATGTCGTTCTTATCTGGATCTGCGTAGGCGTCTAGAACCTCCTATTAAACATAAAAATATGGGGGTTTTAGCTTCATTTTTAACTTCATTACATCAGATAAAACCTCAGATGTCGTTTTGGGGTTTATCCAGAGATATTAGTAAAAATATTGAAATAGGTTTAAAAAGAAAAGATTTTTTTAAGCCTTTAATGATCTTTAGAAAAATCACTGAATATTATATTCACAATCCTGATGAATCTAACCTCACAATTTCGGTGAGTAATATTGGCAGAGTTAATATTTGTGAACTTTATGGGGATTTGGAAATAGAAGAAATCAGTTTTGTTGCGTCTAATGGTATTTTTGGCAAAGTCTTTACAGTTGCAACGGCTACTTTTCAAGAAAAAATGCTTCTTAATTTCATAGCATCTAAGCCTTCACTTAGTCAAGAAACTATAGAAATGCTTGCTACAGGTGTCATCAATTGTCTGATTGAGGTTTGCCAAGAAAAGGTTATAATGGCTGTCAAATAATGGCAAAAGAGGAAAGAAGTCACCCATGCTAACCGATCCGGAACTGCGATCGCCTGTTGACCCAATTTGAGATAGATTATGATCGTCGGGACTCTGGAACCCAAAGCAGGATGAGGTTTTTTATCAGCGGCGCAGGTTACAATGGAGAGGTTGCTGAAGGGAGAGCATATTATGGGGATAGAAGTGCGGGAGTTGATGAGTTTTATAGATGAAAAATCAAAGTTATAGAAGTTATTAAAATGTTAGAAGATGATGGTGGGTATTTAGCTAGAACAAAGGGCAGTCATCGTTAATTTAAACACCTAGAAAAGGCTGTAACTGTCACTGTGTCAGGTAATTTAGGCGTTGATATGCCAATTGGTACGCTTAAAAGTGTTTTGCGGCAAGCTCAACTACAGGAGGAAGATTAATGTCTTATGCTGTTGTAATTGAAAAAGGTGAAACTAGCTACGGTGCTTATATTCCCGATTTACCGGGATGTGTAGCTGTGGCTGAAAGTTTAGAAGATGTGAGGCATTTAATTAAAGAGGCGATCGCATTTCATATTGAAGGACTAAAAGAGGATGCTTTTCCGATTCCCGAACCTGTCTCTATTTGCGAATATGTTGAAGCTTAAGAAGGTGACGGCGGTTGAAACTGCGGCTACACAAAATTTCGTCCCAGCAGAGGGGGACTAAGAAATAAGACTGATAATAAAATAATTTAGATGGGCAATACAGGATTTGAACCTGTGACCCCTTCCGTGTGAAGGAAGTGCGCTACCACTGTGCTAATTGCCCGCAGATAATTAAGATACCATACCAAGTCCAAATTCGCAACTAAATTTTTCCTAAAAAATCAGCCGCTTGTTTCCGAGTTGAACTCGACACAATGCCAAGAATACAGGCATTTGTCGAGTCTGGCATCAGTTAACCTGCCACCAACCCGCCGCGGGGCCGACAAATCGCACTACCACCCACCAAGCCACCAAAAGGCTAATCCCGATCCAGCTTCCGCGACTTGTCCACTTCACAAAATCTTGGCTTTGGGTTTTCGTGATTGGCAGCCAGGCAACGATGCGTTCTTCCTTACCGTATTCGTCGCCGATCGACTCTTTGCGACGCTTAGATTCACCCATAATCTTTGTCTACTAAATTAGATTTCAACTGAATACCTAACCAAATTATAGGCCAACAGGTCATCTCAAGCCTGCGTCAGCCACGTCGTATCCAAATAATCAATCCTCGCAAAAGGACTCAAAGCCGCTAAAACCTGCTGTCCATAACTGCGGTGAATCACCCTGCTGTCGAAAATCGCCACAACCCCTTGACGTTCTCGCACAGGCGCGATCGCCCGTTGCAACTCATTCAGCGCCGCCGGCAACAAATACAACCGAAACCAATCCCTCCGCTGCTCCTTATAATAAGCCACACGTGCCGTCACCAAAGGATTTTCCAAAGAAGGCAATGGCAAAGTTGCCATCGCCAGCAAGTGAGGCGCCCTAAATTCCCCCTGATGTTCCCGCCAAAACTCCCACCCCGTCACCAAAATCGCATTCTCGCCCACATCAGTCTTTTCTACCTGCACCCGAGAACCGAACTCAGAAGCCAAAATCGCCGCCAGCCTAGCCCTCAGCGGTACATCACCAACAATCAGCACCGTTAAACCCGCCACCGACGCGCTCATCAACAGCAAAATCCGAATTTCTTCAATTAAAACACCCTGAAATTCCGGCGTATTTGGCAGCGGCAGCCAGTTGGGAATGTACAGTTGAATTAATTCGCTTTGTCGATCGGGCGAAAACTTAACACTCGTCAATTCTGGCAGTCCCAGCATTTGCCGGAAGATCGGAGCCTTCGGTTCCACATCCACCGCCCCCCCAATCAACACCACAGGCTGACAATCCCAAATTTCGCTCAAAACTTCAGCCACCTGAACCGGCGCGCAGAACAGAGAAAATGAGCCAGCCTCCCGATGAATTTGCGCCCACCGCAGTTTTCCGTTAGCTTCCCACCGCTGCCAAAAATTGCTCCAAGCAGCCGGAATCAGCGAATTCGGCTCGATCCTTTCAAACAGCCCCTTCAAAATATTTTGCTCTGCAGTTTCCAGCAAATAGCACTCGTCAGGTTTCGCCGGATGCTGAAAGAAAGCCCGCGTTAGCATTACCCGCCCTTGGAGGATTGCATCGGCGAGCATTGGCACAGATTGCATTAAATCATTCCAGTCAGCAGGTTGCAAACCCGCCGTCAATTGCTGCCGCGTCCAAACTTCCAAGTCATCCACACCGTCGATAATTGTCGGAATATTGCTCGGAAGTGGCGAATCCACCGCCAAGCGAGCCGCCAGCCAAGACTCGGGATCTGCTAGCATCAATCCTCGTCCAGTGGCATTATCCGAATAAATCTCGATCGGCCGCTCAGTTTGCAGCCACTCTTGCAAGCGCGGAATTTCCACCGTCTGCAAATGTTCCAGCAATGGTATCGGCGCCACCAAAATCACAGGATCCGGCCACATCAAAATCGGCATCAAATAGCTGACTCGATACCGCTGTCGGTAAGCTCCAGCGGGAAGCCCCGTTTGGATCAGAGCGCTGCGCCCCAAGCGCAAAGCCCGCGCCACGAGCCGCGCCATCGTTAAATGGTGGGGCCAGTGCGGCTCGGAGTTCGATCGCAGGAAACGGAGCAGCGAGTTGTGGACTTCTACCTCAATCAATCGATTGTACTGTTAACATTCCTCAATCAACATAATCAAAACTGGCCATAAAATCAACTACTTTTTGACCCACAGGCAAACTGAATTTACTCTCGTGATTATTTCCACGTCGCTGACCAAAATTCGGGTGAGACTGCACGGTCAAAATCTCCTGCCCCGAACTAATTAAAATAGTTTGGGTAGGTGACTGAAAAAACGTTGTTTGCTGATGGGCATTTAGTGAGCCTTGCAGGTTTGTTTTCACCTCATTTAAATTATCCATCGCTGCCTTCAATGCTTTAGACAACTGCACTCTTCGTTTTTTTGCCAAATCTTGACTTTCGATATTTTTGCTAACAGCCATAATATTTTTCTGAGTTGGTACAGCATCCTTAAAAGGAAGAATCGCTAAAAAAGCTGCTGGCAATAAATGCTCGTCGCTATCAAATCTAAAAGTGAGAGTTGTCCGGCGGTAGCCGACTTCAATATTGGGAGGACAGTTCAGTGCTGAGTAATGCTGAGCTATTTCGCTGTAAGCGGTTGCTAAAGCGCTGTTGGCTGAGTGGTCTAAAAGTGCATCAACCACAATTCGCACCAACCCGGGCCTGTGATTTAAAAATTTTCTCGATTCTGACGACGAATTAAATTTTTGAATCTGAGTGCCATCGCCGGTGGGGCTGATGTCAACCCACTGGCAAGTAATATCATCTGCGATGATGCCAAACCGGGGAACCAAATACACTTTTGCCCCCGTTAAAGTTGCTCCCCTCAAATCAGCACCCACCCAATCTGCATTAATCAAATTTGTTTCTGTCAAATCAGCGTGAACCAAACTAGCATTTGCTAAATTAGTATTTCTTAAATCTGCTCCGTTGAGGTTGGCTCCGCTGAATTTAGAATCGCTCAGATCGGCACCGTTGAGGTTAGCTCCGCTCAAATCAGCCCATTTGAGATTAGCTCCGCTCAAATCGGCACCGCACAAATCCACCTGCTGCAAACAAGCTTGTCTCAGATCTGCTTTGCTGAAATTGACGCCGCTAAGTTCTGCTTTCGTCAAATCCGCGCCGTGCAAGTTAGCTGCTTGAAAGTTAGCTGAAGCAGCGGAAGCACCTCTGAGATTTGCACCGGAAAGATTAGCACCGCACAGGTTAGCTTGCGTCAGTTTTACCTCTCTTAAATCTGCTTCAGTCAAGTTGGCGCCGCTGAAGTTAGCTTTGCTGAGTTCGCAGCGGACTAGTTCGCTTCTAATCAGGGATGCTCCGATTAATTGAGCTGCACTTAAATCGGCTCTCACTAAGTTTGCTACGTTGAGAGTAGCCCCGTTTAAGATTGCCCGCGAGAGATTGGTGCTGCTGAGTCTAGCCACATTCAGGTTAGCTTCGCTCAAGTTAGCTTCGCTCAAGTTAGCGCCGCTGATGTTGGTGACAAATAAGCTAGCCCCTCTTAAAATTGATTGACTGAGGTTGATGCGGCTGAGATTAGCTTCATTCAGGTTGATTCCTGTGAAATCTCTGTCGCCTTCTGTGTATCTTTTGACGAGTGCAAATCGTTTGAGAAGTTCTTCAGCTTCCATTTTTTTACCTAACTGAAAGGGCAATCGGCTAACTTTTATATGGCATGAATAGAAATTATCTCAAATGAATTTATAGTATTTACTCACCGAGCTGATAAAAGCTTTTGACAAACTCAACGACAGTATTTAGCGGCGGGGTTGTGAATCTTTGGGCTTTAATTGCAGGACTGATAGAGGTTTTGTTGACTCCCGGCAAATTTGTTAAGTTTCTGCCAAAGTCTGGGTGATAGTGAATCATCAAACTTTCGGCGCTGGAGTTAGCCAGTACAGTTTGGGTAGGCGATTGGAAAAAACTTGACACTGGTTCGCGATCGAGGCGAATCGGCTGAATTTTCATTTCCCCTATTTTTCTCATTGTTTTGGTCAGGGTCACGTTCAATTGCACTACCATATTTGAGACTCTGACGCCCAGGTTATTGCCACTTTGGGGTTGAATCATCTTGATTAGAGTAATGAGATTTTTCTGAGTAAATGCTGCGTCGCTAAAGGGAATAATGGCAACGAAAGCTGTGGAAAATAGTTGCTCGTCTTGGTCTATTCTAAATGAGATGATTGTGCGTCGCGAATTAACTTCTATGCTGGGAGGATTGCTCAAACCCGAGTATTGACGGGCAATTTGACGGTAGGTAGCCGCGAGGATAAAGTTAGCGTCCGGGTCTAGGGGTCGATCGACAATAATTTGAACTGTCGGCGGTGTAGCATTGAAAAACCTTTGAGATTCTTCTGGCGTAAAGCGCTGAATGTGGCTGCGATCGCCGTTAGGACTGAGGTCAACCCAATCGCAGGTAATGTCATCTGCTTTCACGCCAAACCTGGACACCGCGTAAATTTTTGCCCCCGTCAGAGCCGCCCCCGTCAAATCTGCCCCCACCCAATCAGCGTGAATCAAATTGGCTTGAGTCAAATCCGCGTGTACCAGAGTAGCGTTCAACAGGTTGACATTGCTCAAATTTGCCCCGTACAAGTTAGCCCCGCTCAATCTCGCTTCGTCGAGGTCAGCGCCGGTCAGGTTCGCCCCGCTGAGGTCAGCCCACCGCAGATTAGCGCCTCGCAAGTCAGCGCCGCTGAGGTTGGCTTGAGACAGATTAGCTTGTCTGAGTTCGGCATTGCAGAGGTTAACTCCTCGCAAGTCTGCCCTACTGAGGTCGGCTCTGTGCAAGTTGGCCCGTTCCAAATTGGCCGCGGTTAGGGTAGCGCCTCGGAGGTGAGCCCCGCTGAGGTCGGCTTGTTCTAGATTGGCTTCTCTGAGGGTTGCTTCTCTCAAATCTGCTTCGCTGAGGTTTGCACCGCTCAAATTTGCACTGCTGAGGTTGGCTCGGATAAGTTCGGATCTGATCATTGTAGCTTCCCGGAGGTCGGCTTCGCGGAGGTCGGCTCGAATCAAGTTAGCCACGTTGAGGATAGCGCCGCTGAGGTTGGCTTTGTGGAGATTGGCACCGCTGAGTCTGGCAACATTGAGTTTGGCTTTTCTCATGTTGGCGTTTGACAGATTGGTGCCGCTCATGTTGGTGAGGCTCAAGATTGCCTCACTGAAATTAGCCCCGCTGAGATCGATCCTGCTGAGATTTGCCTCGCAAAGGAGGATGGCAGTAAAGTCTCTTTCTCCTGCTACATATTTGGTGATGAGTTCTTCGGCATCCATGCTTTTCAATTTCCCTGATGTGTTAGCTAGAACAAAGCTTTGTAGTGCCAACCTTTAAACTAGAATAAGCATTTTTTGTAACTTGATGCAATATGCCTAGACATCTATATTGTGGAAGCCTTTTATAAAATCCAAAAAGGTACTGATATTAGCTGGAGCCAATTTTGTGCTTTCGGCTAACTTGCCGGAGGTTGAGTTGCTCTGGTCGTATTTTTTAATCAGGCGCTTGCCGAAGGCTGGGTGGTGATAGACGCTGAGTCTTTGGTCGCGGGAATTAATTAAGATCATCTGTGTAGGAATTTGAAAAAAATTGATGCTTTCGCCGATTTTTGGAAAAGAACTCGAAATTTTGATTTGGTCTACTTTGCTGATAGCTTGGTTGAGAGCTTTGCTGCATAACTGGACGTGTTTGGATTCTTTGACGTTAAGTTTCCCTGCATCATGAGATTGAATCATTTTCATCAAAGCGATCAGGTTTTTTTGAGTTGTGGCGGCGTCGTTAAAAGGAATGATGGCAACGTAAGCGGTGGCAAATAATTTATCGTCGCTGTCCATTTTAAAGGCGAGTACGGTGCGCCGGGAGCTGACTTCGATCGTAGGCGGCTGACTTAAAGTCGGGTATTGTTGGGCAATTTGGTAATAAGTTGCAGCCAGGGCAAAATGAGCGCCTTGGTCTAAGGGCGAGTCAATCACAATCCGAACTGTGGGCAAGGTTTCGTGAAAAAATTCGTGGGTTCCTCCGGAGTTTAACCAGTAAATTTGGCTGTGGTCGCCGTTGGGACTCAGATCAACCCACTTGCAGATCATGCCTTCGGTTTTGATGCCGAGTCGCGAAACGCCGTGGAGTTTGGCTCCGGTTAAGGTGGCTCCGGTTAAGTCGGCTCCAATCCAGTCGGCGCGGATCAGATAGGCATTTGACAGGTCGGCGTGAACTAAACTGGCCTTCAACAAGTTGGCGTGGCAGAGGTCGGCTCGGCTGAGGTCGGCACCGCTTAATTTGGCTTCGCTGAGGTCGGCCCAGCGCAGATTGCAGCCGCTGAGAATGGCCCAGCGCAAATTGACGCCGCTGAGGTCGGCGCCGCTGAGTACGGCTTGAGTGAGGTTGGCTTGTCGCAGTTCTGTGCCTCGCAAGTCGGCGCCGCTGAGGTCGGCTCGGCTGAGGTCGGCGCCTTGCAGGTTCGCTTGTTCGAGGTTGGCTTCTGTCAAGCACGCGCCGCTGAGGTGAGCGCCTCGAAGGTTGGCTTGAGCGAGGTTGGCTCCTCGGAGAGTAGCTTCGGTGAGCGTGGCGCCGCTGAGGTTGGCTCTGCAGAGGTTGGCTCCGCTGAGCTCGGCTCGAATTAGCTCGGCTCTGATCAGTTTGGCTCCTGTGAGTGTGGCTCTTTTGAGGTCAACTCGCACTAGGTAGGCGACGTTGAGGTCGGCGTCGGTGAGGTTGGCGCCGCCGAGATGGGCGCCGCTGAGTCTGGCGATGTTGAGTTTGGCACCGGTGAGGTTGGTTTTGCTGAGGTTGGCTCCGCTCAGGTTTGCTACACTCAGATTCGCACCCTTGAGGTTGGCTCCGCTCAAGTTGACGCCGCTGAGGTTGGCCTCAGTCAGGTTGATTCCGGCAAAGTTTCTTTCTCCGGCGGCATATTTTTTCAGGAGTTCCTCGACTGTCATGGGGGCGGTACCGTATCAAATATCCCCATTTTATTGCTATGAATATCGGTATTGTAGGACTGGGTTTAATTGGTGGCTCGATCGGGCTGGATTTGCGATCGCGCGGGTTCGATGTTTTTGGGGTTTCGAGTCGGCAGCAGACTTGCGATCGGGCGCAAGCTCGCGGTGTTGTCAATGAAGCCAGCATACACCTGTCTCTGATGGCCGCAGCCGATGTGGTTTTTATTTGCACCCCTCTGGGGTCGATCGAGCCGATCGTCCGAGATTTGGTACCCTATCTTTCCCCTGATTCTATTGTAACGGATGTCGGTTCCGTAAAAACACCCATAGTGCAGGCTGTGTCTTCTCTGTGGCCGAATTTTGTCGGGGGACACCCGATGGCGGGGACTGCTGAAAGCGGAATCGAGGCGGCGGTGCCGGATTTGTTTGTGGACCGACCTTACGTGCTGACGCCGCAGGCTCAGACGCCGGCGGCTGCGGTGGATCGGGTTGAGGAAATTGCACGGTTGCTGGGTGCCTCAGTTTACCGATGTTCCCCTCTCGATCACGATCGAGCTGTGGCTTGGATTTCTCATTTGCCGCTCATGGCGAGCGCGACGTTGGTTGCTGCCTGCGCTCTTGAGGACGATCGGGATATTCTTAATTTAGCCCAACATTTGGCGAGTTCTGGTTTTCGGGACACGAGCCGCGTTGGTGGCGGCAATCCCGAGCTGGGAGTGATGGTGGCAAAGTACAATCGAGAGGAATTGTTGCGATCGCTCTCTATTTACCGCGACAGTCTTGACGATTTCATCAGCGATATCAAAGCCGAAAATTGGCAAGCTCTGGAACACAAGCTGAAGCTGACTCAACAAGCAAGACAGAATTACAAATTGTGATCCAAAAATTACTTAAAACGGTTCCCGTCTCGATTATGATTTGTGGACGCCTATATATTGAGTTTCAATGTACACTTATTCTCGAGTCAAGCGATTTTTACTGGGTGAATCTCTCCCCACCAGTGCATCTGTTCACGAACGGCTAAGCAACGCTGCTGGACTAGCTGTTCTGGCTTCCGATGCACTTTCGTCTGTTGCCTACGCTACTCAAGAAACTCTGCTCGTGCTATTACTAGCGGGGAGTAGCAGTTTGAGTTTATCGCTGCCTATTTCTGGAATTATTATTTTACTGTTGGCGATCGTGGCGCTGTCTTACCGACAGACAATTAAAGCCTACCCCAACGGCGGCGGTGCTTACATTGTAGCCCGAGAAAATTTAGGTATTTATCCCGGTTTGATCGCAGCAGCTTCGCTGATGATTGATTACATCCTCACCGTAACAGTCAGTATTTCCGCTGGGGTGGCGGCTTTGACTTCCGCAGTTCCCAGACTGGAACCGTATACAGTGGAACTGTGCTTATTTTTTATTGTCTTAGTCATGTTTGCCAATCTCAGGGGTGTGCGAGAATCTGGCAATATATTTATGGTTCCTACCTATGCGTTTATCGTGGTAATTTTTATCTTGATTGCCACGGGTTTATATCAACAGGCAACAGGTCAGGTTTTCCAGACCTTAGAAAATATTCCGGCGTCTGAGCCTTTGGGATTATTTCTGCTGGCGCGCGCTTTTGCAGCGGGGTGTACGGCCCTGACAGGAGTTGAAGCCATATCAGACGGGGTGTTGGCTTTTAAGCCTCCTGAATGGAAAAATGCGAGCCTGACTTTGACCTATATGGGGGTAATTCTGGGAGTGATGTTTGTGGGAATTAGTTACTTGGCTAATATTTATCACGTGATTCCTAGCGAACATGAAACGCTCCTTTCTGTATTGGGAAAACAGATTTTTGGTGTCGGTATATTTTATTACTATTTGCAGGCCGCAACTCTCTTGATTTTGCTGTTGGCGGCGAATACGAGTTATGCTGATTTTCCGCGACTTTGTTATTTTTTGGCGCGGGACGGGTACTTGCCCCGGCAGTTGTCGCTGTTGGGCGATCGACTGGTCTATTCTAATGGCATTAATCTGCTCAGCTTCTGCGCTGCTCTTTTAATTATCATCTTTCGAGGCAATACGAGCGCGGTGCTTCCCCTGTATGCGGTTGGAGTTTTCACTTCTTTTACTCTCTCCCAATCGGGAATGGTAATTCACTGGTTTAAGGAACGAGGTAAAGGTTGGCAAGTTAGTGCTGTGATGAACGGTATTGGTGCAGTGGCAACAACGGGAGTTTTGGCTGTAATTCTCGCTACAAAATTCCTTTTGGGAGCTTGGGTTGTCGTAGTAACTATTCCGATCGCAGTCAGCCTATTTTTAGCTATTCACCGACACTATCGGTATGTAACGGCTCGCTTGAGCATTCAGGGAATAGAACCGAGGTCTTATCTTCCCAGACCTAAAGTTAAGACGGTTACACATCCGGCAGTTGTGTTAGTCGGGCAGTTGCACCGGGGAACTTTCGAGGCCCTTGATTACGCTCGTTTAATTTCTGATGAAGTTGTGGCAGTTCACGTAGATATTGGTTTGACAGATCGAGAAAAATTACAATTAGCTTGGAAAGATTTGCAGTCAGATATTCCTTTGGAAATTCTGGAATCGCCTTACCGTTCTGTTGGTGAGCCTTTGACGCACTTTTTGACTTTGTTTGAAGAGCAGCGACCGGGAGTTTATTTAACGCTGATCATTCCGGCTTTTGTGACGCGAAATTGGTGGGAGGGACTGCTGCACAATCAAACTGCTTTCTTTTTGAAAGCGGCTTTGCGGGCTAAAAAAAGTCGGGTTGTAACAACGGTTAGATATTTTCTTTAAGTGGGGATGGGCAACCACGGGGGATTGCCCCTACTTCCTCGCAATTAAGACTGGAATGCGGTCGGACGCGCTGGCCCAAGAAACCCGGTTTCTTCGCAAAATCTTTGGTTTGGATGCGATTTATCTAGGCAGAAACCGGGTTTCTGACACCGCTTGGTAAATCATATATAGCAATCCTTGCAGGAGTCGTAAATTTTTTACCCCACCCCAGCCCTCCCCTTACTAAGGGGAGGGAGTAAGAAATTCACAAATGATTTAGGATCGCTATACTGGTAGTGCTGATAATGAGGAGTCTCAGTCGGGACGTTTGATTAAATTGATTTGGGATGACACAGCTAATATTTGGAATGTTAGAGACTGCTAAATAATTATAAGAAAATGCAAATATTTTGACGAAGCTTAACAGTAAAAAACACTGGGATGATCGAAATTCCCCAGTGTTTTTTGATACCGTTAGGTATTATAGTAGTCGTCAAACCTTTTAGGACAAGTCGGCAGTAGATGCATTCAACAGGGTACTTTGTGAATTGATTGTTGTCCTAAGCTTCCTGTCTATTGCTATAGGAGTTGTCTCTAGCTTGACAGAGTTTCTAGCTTGACAGTCAAGTCATCAAAGTCTTGGTCTCCTCCTCCGTAGATATCTTCAAAACCATATTGACCAGGTGATGACACTTTAACGTGGGATTTTTGATCGGGGTTGGCTGCTATATCGAAAAAGTAGGCGAAGGGAGGGTTAGATCCGTTATTGCCAGAGTTGGTCTCTAAGAATTGGGTAGGCGTTCCGTTGGCAATCAGGAATACTCCATATTTTGAACCACCCGGTAAATCATATTTAAAGGTTTGACCTTTTGTATATGAACCTTTATCGACATCTGCTAGTGGAATACGATTTTTGACCACCGTTGCAGCATAGTCAGCAGAGCCTGGTTTGACTCCTGCTACGCTGCCATCATTGTTGATTTTGAAGATTCCGAAAGTATTGTCATAACCAATGCCGGCTGGAATATCGACAGTTATTTGAACTTTGTAGGTTTTATCTGGTTGGGTAGTGAAATCGATAATACCTTTGTCGTCAATAGTGGTGGGTTTTGGGGTGGGTTTTGGGGTGGGCGTTGGGATAGGAGCGGGTTCAGGGTTTCTCGCTATTAAACGCCAATGATTAGTACCACTACCAGGGGCTCTCTCTTTACTAACAGAGGTTGATACGCAATATAAATTGCTTTCACAGCCTGCACTGTTGGTGTCTAAATAACCACCGTCACCACCATACAGATTCTGCAAGTAGATATCGTCATTGACTAAGACCGAAGTACCATTTTGCTTGTTACTTGAAAGTATTTTCCATGTCCCAGTATTTACATTAGCTCTATTAGGGGTCTTAGCTGTTGAGACGCAATATTTATTTCGTTCACAACCTGCACCGTTGGTGTCTAAATAGCCACCGTCACCACCATACAAATTTTGTAAATGGATATTGTCACCGACTAAGACGGGAGTGCCATTTGCCTTCCCACTTGCGGAAAGCATTTTCCACGTCCCAGTCTCCACATTAGCTCTATTGGGAAGTCTAGCTGTTGAGACGCAATATTTATTTCCTTCACAACCTGCAGTGTTGGTGTCTAAATAGCCTCCTGCCCAGTTGAGGTAACCATTTTGAATGTAGTAATTTTTCCCATAAATAATGGGAGAGGCGGTTTGAGCGTTCGCATTGGGAGTTACAAACAGGAAAGTAGTGACAAACAAAAATGCTGTCAGAACGAATGTACTGAACTTTTTCATGGTCTTTACACCATTTGAATACAACCTTAAATCATTAAATCACATAGTCAATAATAATGAAAAAACAACCAGTGAATTTTTATAAAGTAACTATAAAAATTAATTAATAAATCGTAAAATAAAAAACAAATCAAATTAAGTATACTTTTACAGCTAATCCCAAATTGCTTGAGAACTAAGACTTGGTGGCACCCTTAATCTAAAATCTAAAACCGTTTTACTCTTACTGAGGAAACAAATTAGCGCGACACAGCTTTTTACCTTATTGGTTGGGTAACATCATTGTATGATTTTTTCAACAACGAAACCTAACCTAAGCACGCCACAGGTTGAACCCGTGACCGCTACCCTTAAACGATGACTGACACCATTTATAGGAATGGTTTTGCCAAAGCTTTTCATACCGTAGATCAGCAACGCCCGGCGCCGCCCGTACTTTCCTCGGCGGTTCCATGAATGGCGATGTCAGATGGGCCCCCGAAGAATTAGTCCCAAATGACGGCTTAGTCAGGGATGGCGGGTTAGCGACTATCGGTGGCGGCAATCACTTTGTCGAAATTCAAGTGGTTGAGGAAGTTATCGATCGAGCTACGGCTTTTACTTGGGGAGTTCGATCGGGACAAATCGCTTTCATGATTCACTCGGGTTGGCTGAGATGTTACACCATTCTCAATAAGGTTTTTATGAACAGGCAAAATGCCTGTTACACAAAGAGTGAATTTTCTTGTGGAACAGGCATCTTGCCTGTTCTTGAGAATGGTGCAAGATGTGAGGTTCGCGGAATGTCGGCAAATACATCGGCGGAATGTGGGGCGATCGAGCTTGCAACGCCTGACCGAAAACTCTGAAACATCCTGATTCCCGGCTTTTCCCGCTGTCTGTGGCAGCAAATCCCGAACTTGTGAACAGCTACCTGCAAGCGGAAGCAACCGCCCCTAACTACGTTTTTATCCACCATTTGCTGCTAGCAGAACTTCTGCGCTGGCGTTTGCGACAAGTTTTCGGCGATGTGGAAGCTCCCTTAGTATACGATTTGCCTCACAATATCAATTTAGCTGAAGGTGCCGGCTGGGTAACGCGCAAAGGCGCTTGTCCCGCACATTCCGGTCAGCCTGTAATTGTACCGGGTGCGATGGGCGCGCCGTCTTATTTGCTGGTTGGGAAGGGGAACGATCGATTTTTGCGATCGGCCTCTCACTGTGCAGGTAGGGCGCGATCGCGCTTCGATATGAGTCGCGCAGGTGCTGACAAAACTGACTCGGCTTTGGGATTAACCGGCGTAGATTGCATTACCTGGCGCGAAGAACGCAGAATTGAAGAAGCACCGGCCGCTTACAAGCCAATTCAACCAGTAATTGACGTTCAGGTTGAGGCGCAAATAGTTGGTGTAGTCGCTAAAATGAAGCCAGTGTTAACATTTAAAGCCTAGGAACGGGGCATTTGAGAATTAAAAATTAAACCAGGGTAAGGTGCGCGCCGAGCACCCTACTAATTTTTAATTCTCGGCCCTATTTCCGATACCCCATGCCCTATGAATGATTCTCAAGTATCACCAAATCTATCAAAACCTGTCCATCCCCTAAAGCGGCTGCTGAAGTACGGGCGCCGCTACCGCCTGAAAACTTGGCTGGCAAGTATCTGTTCGCTGCTGAATAAATTCTTTGATTTAGCGCCACCAGCATTAATCGGTATTGCCGTTGATGTGGTGGTGAAACAGCAAGATTCTATCCTCGCTCAGTGGGGCATAAAAGATGTCTTTTGGCAACTGGCAATTATAACTTTTGTGAGCGCGGTTGTTTGGGCGTTGGAATCTATTTTTGAATATGCCTATGATTATTTGTGGCGCAATTTGGCTCAGGATATTGAACACGATTTGCGTCTGGAAGCTTACAGCCATTTGCAGGAATTAGAATTAGCTTATTTTGAAGAACGCAGCACGGGCGGTTTGATTTCTATTCTCAATGATGATATCAATCAACTCGAACGTTTTTTGGACGACGGCGCTAATGAGGTAATTCAGGTAATGACAACGGTTGTTGTGATTGGCGCGGCTTTTTTTGCTGCATCTCCTCTTGTTGCTGGGCTGTCAATGCTGCCGATACCTTTTATTATTTGGGGTTCGATGGCTTTTCAAAATCGCCTCGCTCCTCTCTATGCTGATGTGCGGGAAAAGGTGAGTTTTCTGAACGGGCAACTATCGAATAATTTGATGGGAATTACTACTATTAAAAGTTTTACTTCCGAAGATTATGAAATTCAGCGCATCGAAACACAAAGCCAAGCTTACCGCCAAAGCAACCGACGGGCGATCGCACTTTCGGCTGCTTTTATTCCGCTGATTCGGGTTGTGATTTTCTTGGGGTTTATTGCAACACTATTTTTGGGCGGTTTGGAGGTGGTGGCGGGCCGGTTGTCTGTGGGAACTTACAGCGTTTTGGTGTTTATGACCCAGCGCTTGTTGTGGCCGCTGACTCGCCTGGGAAATACTTTGGATCAATACCAGCGCGCCATGGCTTCAACTAATCGGGTGATGGATTTGTTGGATACTCCGATCGCCATTCACACGGGTGATATTCGGCTGCCGATTAGTTCGATTAAGGGTGAGCTGGAATTTAAAAATGTTACCTTTTCTTACAATCAAAGAAAACCGATTTTGCAGTATTTTTCCCTGACTCTGCCGGCGGGTAAAACTACTGCGATTGTTGGCGCGACTGGTTCGGGAAAAAGTACGCTGGTGAAACTAATTTTGAGGCTGTACGAGGTACAGTACGGCAATATTTATCTAGACGGAATAGAATTAAATAACCTGAATTTAAAAGATTTGCGGAGAGCGATCGGATTGGTGAGTCAAGATGTGTTTTTGTTTCACGGTACGGTGGCAGAAAATATTGCTTACGGCAGTTTTGAGGCAACTAATCGAGAGATAGTAAATGCTGCTAAAATTGCTGAAGCGCACGAGTTTATCGCCCAATTGCCCGACGGTTACAACACTATTGTAGGGGAACGCGGTCAAAAATTGTCGGGGGGACAGCGGCAGCGAATTGCAATTGCGAGGGCTGTTTTGAAGAATCCGCCGATTTTGATCCTTGACGAAGCTACTTCAGCGGTGGATAACGAGACGGAGGCGGCAATTCAGCGATCGCTCGAACGAATTACCAAGAATCGCACTACAATTGCGATCGCCCACCGTCTTTCTACTGTCCGCAATGCTGACTGCATTTTTGTGATGCATGAGGGGATAGTGGTAGAATCGGGGCAGCACGAACAACTTGTCGAACAGGACGGAGTTTATGCGTCGCTCTGGCGCGTGCAATCTGGTATAAAATAGAAACGCAGCGCTTTTTGGGAATTGGGAATTGGTAATTGGGAATTGGGAATTGGGAATTGGTATTTGGTATTTGGTAATATCATGTCTGGTAGCATCATAAGTATATGGGCGGGGCGGGTTGAGATAATTAGTTTGACAGGTAGATTGTTGGTAAAACCCGCCCCTAGGAGATCGAAATTTATCCGATCGCGAATCAACCAGACATGATATATAGCAATCCTCGCATCAGTTTCAATAACTGGTTTAACTGGTACCCTGGCTCTGCCTGGGAACCGATGTCCAGAGGCTCTGCCTCGGCTGCAACAATGGAGGCAGAGCCTCCGGATATGCGTTACCAGGCAGAGCCTGGTAACGAGTAACTTCCAGGCTCTGCCTGGTAACGAGTATAATCATTTGCTATAGTTGGTAATTTGAATGCTAACTAATGACAACTGCCAACTGCCAACTCCCAACTGACTGCTGACTGCTGACTGTAAAATATTAGTTTATACAAACAAGAAGAGAAAATGTTTCTATTTGATAGCCCTGAGTCCAAACCTAACGAAAATAGCTGGAGTCGGAAATTAGATAAATTTGTGAAAGCTAATCAACATGAATTGGCTGCTTTGGCTTGGGGGCTATTTCTGGAAAGGGGAGAGGAAAGCGAGGAGGTTTTGGCAATTGATATTGCAGAAACTGCGCGTTTTGTGTATTGTAAGAAAGAGGCGGTTGAAGAGTTAAACCGTCAAGTGAGAAGTCATATTCAGGAAGTTGTAGGTGTGTTGAACGCTCACAAGCCTGAGAAGGAAGTGGCGATTTTGGCGATCGGTGAAGGTCAAATTAAGTTGATTCTTTTTGAACCTAAGCCTGAACCTCCTGTTTGTTTTGAGGAAGCCGCAACAGATGTTGATACATTGTTGGCTAAGCTGGAACAGCAGATGGTTGAATGTATGAAATGATAAGATTACTCGGATCTTGAAATCGCGTCTACACAAAGGAAGTCCGAGCAGAGGGGGACTAAGAAATGAAAGGAGTATTTAAGCCTCATTTAGTATCAGTTGTCCGAGGGCTTGGATGACGCTGGAACGGACTTCTGGCGAGGTGTCTTTGAAGGCTTTAACTAATATGGGCGCCATCGCGACATCTCCTATTTTTCCGAGTGCTTCTGCAGCTTTCGCCCTGACAGCGGGGCGGGCATCCTTTAGGGCGGTGCACAAGGTGTCTAGCACCATCTGATAGTATGCGGGATTTTGAATCATGCTGTTAGCCTCGGGTTTGCATAGAGCTTACTGCTGTTTTATTTTACCTCTTGCATCTCTGTCAGGAACAGGCAAGATGCCTGTTCCACAAAGAGTAAATTTTCTTGTGGGGTGGGCGTCTCGCCCGCCCTGAAAGCCTTATTAAAAATGTTGCAATATTTCAGCAAACTTTTGGGTTAGTTGGCTAGTCCACATCTTCAGATATGCCTTCGAGGAAGCCAACCAATGCTTTTACCAATAAGCTTGATTCGGCTAAGTGTTCGCCAACTTTCACCGCTGCATTTTTGCTACCGTTGTAAAACCGTTTGAGGCTGATTAGGTTTTGCAACTCGATGGGTTTTTGATGTATGATTGCCTGATATTCTGCATCAATAATATTGCGTGCTTGTTCCTCGTCTTGCACTTCTGTATGCTCTTTTTCTAATGCCTGAATGATTTCCACTACTGCATTCAGTGCAGCTTCTGGGGATGATTGCTGGGCGGCTTGGATGTTTTGAGTAACGTTGGGATTGCTGTTTTCAGCGGCATAGTTAAGGCCTATGGTGGCATATTGTTGGTGGAAGATGGGTGGTTGGTTTGACATCAGTCTGAATTCCTCGACAGATTGTATGTATACGCTAGCAGAATCCTTCACCGGATGTTTGCCACTTTCCGGGAGTAGGGACAAGTGACGTATCGGGTAGTTGTAGTATTTGTAAGCGGCTTGGATGGCGAGGATGAGGCGGTGAACTTGTTTGCCGGATTTGGAGGGGATTAAGGTAAGGAGGTGGGGAAGATGGGGGGCGACTTTCTCTGCGTGCTGCTTAGCGATTTTGCCTAAGGCATCTGCCGCGCTCCAACGCACATCAGAGTCTGAATGTTCAAGGAGTTTAAGTAATCCCAGAATCGCCTTTTTTTCACCGATTTTGCCTAAGGCATCTGTCGCCACCCAACGCACAGAAGAGTCTGAATCTTCAAGGAGTTTAAGTAATCCCCCAATCGCCTTTTCGTCACCGATTTTGCCTAAGGCATCTGCCGCCCTCCTACGCACAGAAGAGTCTGAATCTTCAAGGAGTTTAAGTAATCCCCCAATCGCCTTTTCGTCACCGATTTTGCCTAAGGCATCTGCCGCCCTACTACGCACAGAAGAGTCTGAATGTTCAACGAGTTTAAGTAATCCCCCAATCGCCTTTTCGTCACCGATTTTGCCTAAGGCATCTGCCGCGCTCCAACGCACATCAGAGTCTGAATCCTCAAGGAGTTTAAGTAATCCCCCAATCGCCCTTTCGTCACCGATTTTGCCTAAGGCATCTGTCGCTATCCAACGCACATCAGAGTCTGAATCCTCAAGGAGTTTAAGTAATCCCCCAATCGCCTTTTCGTCACCGATTTTGCCTAAGGCATCTGCCGCGCTCCAACGCACATCAGAGTCTGAATGTTCAAGGAGTTTAAGTAATCCCCCAATCGCCTTTTCGTCACCGATTTTGCCTAAGGCATCTGCCGCGCTCCAACGCACATCAGAGTCTGAATCCTCAAGGAGTTTAAGTAATCCCGGAATCGCCTGATGATCACCGATTTTGCCTAAGGCATCTGCCGCCATCCTACGCACATCAGAGTCTGAATGTTCAAGGAGTTTAAGTAATCCCCCAATCGCCTTTTCGTCACCGATTTTGCCTAAGGCATCTGCCGCCATCCTACGCACAGAATAGTCTGAATGTTCAAGGAGTTTAAGTAATCCCCCAATCGCCTTTTCGTCACCGATTTTGCCTAAGGCATCTGTCGCCCTCCTACGCACATTAGAGTCTGAATCTTCAAGGAGTTTAAGTAATCCCGTCATCGCCTGATGGTCACCGATTTTGCCTAAGGCATCTGCCGCCCTCCTACACACATCAGAGTCTGAATCTTCAAGGAGTTTAAGTAATCCCGTCATCGCCTGATGGTCACCGATTTTGCCTAAGGCATCTGCCGCCATCCTACGCACAGAATAGTCTGAATGTTCAAGGAGTTTAAGTAATCCCCCAATCGCCTGATGGTCACCGATTTTGCCTAAGGCATCTGTCGCCCTCCTACGCACATCAGAGTCTGAATCTTCAAGGAGTTTAAGTAATCCCGTCATCGCCTGATGGTCACCGATTTTGCCTAAGGCATCTGCCGCCCTCCTACACACATCAGAGTCTGAATCTTCAAGGAGTTTAAGTAATCCCGTCATCGCCTGATGGTCACCGATTTTGCCTAAGGCATCTGCCGCCATCCTACGCACATCAGAGTCTGAATCTTCAAGGAGTTTAAGTAATCCCGTCATCGCCTGATGGTCACCGATTTTGCCTAAGGCATCTGCCGCCATCCTACGCACATCAGAGTCTGAATCTTCAAGGAGTTTAAGTAATCCCGTCATCGCCTGATGGTCACCGATTTTGCCTAAGGCATCTGCCGCCCTCCTACGCACATCAGAGTCTGAATCTTCAAGGAGTTTAAGTAATCCCGTCATCGCCTGATGGTCACCGATTTTGCCTAAGGCATCTGCCGCCCTCCTACGCACA
>Ga0247770_1000261_pt1 | contig 51119 bp, 29 predicted proteins | sample UWRJL136409B6_FD_179943 | JGI IMG/M metagenome (GOLD analysis project Ga0247770, IMG submission 179943) | Plant litter microbial communities from Arlington Agricultural Research Station in Wisconsin, United States - UWRJ-L136-409B-6 | ecosystem: Environmental > Terrestrial > Plant litter >...
GGGTGAACTGGGCGATGGATAGGGGGGTGTCTGTTATTAGTCGAGAGAACAAGGAGTTGGATGATCTGCGGAGGGCGATCGCAGCGAGTGAGGAGGATTTGTCGGTGGGAGGGATTGTGCATGATGAACCTGTCTACTCGGTGAGGGTTATTCCGTTGAGGAGGAAGGGGTGGAAGGGCTCCCCTGGAGCGAAGGGGAATAATGTAGATGCGCTGGATGAAAGGGAGCTTGTGCAACCGGCGGTTGTTATTGGGGAGAATGAGGGTGACTCTTGGGATGAGCTGTTCCAGGAGTTGGAGGCTCAAGGATGGGTGCCGGTGGAGGGGTGGTCTGAAGGGGAAGATGAGGACGAGTTGGCGTCGATTGCTGAGTCTTGGATTATGGCGAATGATGGCGGAGAGTCCTGGTGATCAATTGGTTGGAGTACCTGCTTCTGCCAGTGCCTAGATGGCTGGTGTAAGACAAGGAAAGAACAACATGTTGGAATGACGTTTGGGCCCACTTGAAGGGCAGTATTCTGGGCAGCCAGAGCAGGCAGGAGCTTTTGTCTCATTTCTCGCTCCATCACCAATCACGATCAGATGTTGGTGGCACAAAGCGCGGTTGGCTAATTCGAACCATTGCGCTGGTAACACCCAGGATTGATCCTGGGTTCTGCCAACAAGGCAGTTTTCTCCATATTAACTGATTGCCTAGGCATCTTGGCCATCATGCTGTGCCGCAGCTCCAGATCCAGGCGCGCCGGGATATATATTCACGCGTGGGCGACTTCCTACCTTTATAGTCACTCCCCACAACATTTCCTGGCCAAGTCCGGATTAGTCGCAGAGCCTGAGCCGAAGGTGAGGCACAGCGAGCACCTCCCTGAGCCGAGGTGAGTTTGGGGGAGCGATCTTTAGCTTGGCTATAGTTACCATAATCTAAAATAAGATGTGAGTTACGGACTTAATTTAGGACACCAGTCCACCGTTAAGTACTACCGTTTTCCTTTGCCGATACATGTAACTACCATTAACAGACTTACTACAACTACCTTTAGTTCTTAAAGCGTAACTTTAATACATCTAAGTTGAATTTTAGTTCTTTAGTAAACAGCTTACTGCAGATATAACGTTTATATAAACTAATTGTGTTATAGAAAGGGAGTAGGGAAATAATAGTATTTAAGGGTAGAAAGTGGAAGTATAACAGTATATAAAGGAAAGTGGTTAGGGATAGCGTAACGGATTGACTGTTAGTTATCCTAACGTTACTATTTCGCTCCTTAATAATGGAAGTATTATAAGAAATAGTTACTTAACTTAGGGTATTGAACCGGTGCGATGGCGTAATAGGGAAGAAACCATAAAGAGAACTATACCTACAGAATGTCGCAGTTGGCCTGAAAGGCCGACTCCCAGACTACTAGTCCTCCAATCAGAAGGACACAAATGCAACTAACGTAGAAAAACAGATACGTACCTAGTATGGAACAAAACCTATTATATGACGGTGCCTAGCATGGAACGGAGCCTAGTATAGAATAACAAAAGAAACGTAACTGTGGATTAGGTTATCTTCTTTCGATTGAAGGGCCAGAATGTCACTGGGCTTTTAATAGGAGATCTTCGTGGTGAAAATCGTCGGATTGATGATTATTGAAAGAAGCACAGTTTATCCCGCAACGGTGCCTGATCCGCGCCCAACTTGGTCGTTGCGGGAAGGCACCCTCTCGCCTTGAGCGAAAAGGGCCTTGGGGCTGTGCAGCGGCTGCATGTTGGGATTACGCGAAACGCACTTCGGGTGTTTGAGTCGATTTCACTGGCCAGTGTTGGAAAAGATTCTGGTATTGCTGGATACACTGACGAAACGACCGGAACTTACAACCGCCGCTCCAAATCTGCTCCCCCCAATGGACAATTTTCGAGGGCTTCACGTCTGGCCAATGGCGACGCTGAAGGCGAAGCAATGCCACCCAGATTACGTGGCAGCGTATGTTGCTTTTCTCATGCCACGGCTATTCCCCAACCTTCAGACCTGGGACTTTCACGTGTTCCAGCACAAACCGGAACCCTCGCGTCAGCAGAGGCTTGCGGATTTGGTTCACCTCCATATTTTCGGAGAGCGGACTGCTGAAGGGGCGACTTGGGAAATGAAAGGCTCAGGGCCACTGTCGCCAATGATGAATGATTACGCCGCGAGAACCTTCACACGCACCATCAGGCACTTGCATCCCATGCAGTACGTGTCCACCTTAACACTCAACACGGTAACAACATACATGTATCTACTAATTAATAGACAGCCAACGCGTAACTGGCTCCAAGATGTCATCTTCCTGAAATCTTGATCGCAGCAGTTGTAAGGGATCAGCTTGGAAAACTTGAGGTGCCATCTGATTTAGATCCTTTCACCCTCGCTATTATCGTCTTTTTTTGTTTCTCGTTGTGCAGGGGCTGGCGACGCCTCGTTTGTGAGGAGTCTTCAGTGAGCCTCCCTGTCTGTTCACTTTGGGGGGAGGATTATCTAGTTGTTTTGGCAGAGTACTATCATGAAATTGCGTATCTGGAGTCTTTACATTATCTATCATCTTAGTGAAGTTAATCACCTTGTTTCCAGATGTGTCTGTTGACCATACTAAGTGAGCGAGATAAATTTCTCTTTTTTTTTCTTTTTAGTAAACTTGAGGTATGATATGGTACCCCAATTCTAGGAGACGGGAGGGAGCAAATAAACAATCATCAGCAAGCGTTCCCAGTCGGCATGATATCATTATTATATGAGATGGGATTTGTATTTGCTATCACGGAGATGTACTATCATGTTCTAAGTGAACACGATCAGGACAGTGTTATCTCTCCTCCAGTCCTACTCCACCATTACTTCATTGCCTCTCTGGATCCGCTGCTTTCGCGGGACCTCCATCGTTTACACCGAGCCTAAGAACCAGGTTAGCCTCCGTGTCATCAAGCGCGTGGCGGAAGGAGATTGATGGGCTCATACATGGGGGTTGCAGAGTTACGGCTGGCGCCGGAGCACCACGAAGGCACCCACGGCCAGAACTAGAATCGGAACCACGATGTTGCGAATCGCTCTCGATGTGGCCTCGACGGCTCTCGACTTGGCCTCGAGGGCTTTCGCTTCTGCGGCGACACGGGCTGTCAATACGGCTTGGTCGAGAAGCTGTGGATCAAGGTCGCCATCCCGGACGCGAAGGTCCAATGCCCCATTTGCCGTGGTGCGAATGGTAAGGGAGTACGACGAATCATTGACGCTGCCGGAGACTGGGGGGAATTCGTCGTCTCGCGGATCGTCGCGCAGATCGTCGAGCAGAATGGCAAGGGCGACTAAAGGTCATTATTAGCAGCAGCGTCACCCCCATTCTTCCTATTGAGCTCGGGATGGAGGGAAGCAACTTACATTCGGTAAAACCCTGAAGTATCTGCTCCTCTATGGTGGGTGGTTGATGGTGGCAGAATACAGTTGTGAGGTAAAGAGGGTCTGCCATTTTGGGCGAGAGGGGGGGGTTATTTTTTCTTGTGCACGCTGCTTAGTCGCGTACGTGGTCTTGTTGCGAATAACGTACGTGAGCTTTTGCACGCTGTGTAGTCGCGAGTGTGTTTGAACTGCTCAGTCGCGAACTTCAGGCTTTGTAGCGGACGAGCATGAGGATAGGCCCACTTTGCCCCACACACAGTGCGGCAGGAAAACATTCACTCCAAAACAGTTACATTACTTCTCAGGCTCGCCTCTGGATCACATTGCAAACACCCATCCTGGGATGCTATTCCGCACACTTAAAGATGGTGTCTTCATATCGTCAACATAGCGCAGGGAAGATAGAAAGTATATAGAGTGTACGGTAAGGATTTGCTGCAATAAAAGCTTGAGAGCTATTTGAGAGTCATCTGGGCGATGTCGGGGGGTATCACGTGATAGATCACATGACTGGAGCCTCAAGCGGGGGGGTTGTGTTTACAATTGCGCCATTGGCTGAAATCGAACGCAGCTGCACAAACAAAATAACAGACAGGCAAACAGTAGACACAGACAGACAGACAGACAGACACAATTATCTTCTTGCCACCTGTTCATCGACAGCTACCCCCCTTGGGAAACAGAACCAAACGCCCATCCACCGTCTCTCCCGTAGCTACTCTTCTCCGGCCGCGCACTGCGGGATAGAGTTCAAGCAATAGGGGCGCCAAGGGTCCACCAGTCAGCCGTAGCGTCCCACGGGGCCCCGATCAGAATCTCTAGGGCACAGAGCGCAACAGGCTGGATGAGCTTGGTGAGGTGCTTCGTAGCCCAGCCCGAGACACCCCAATCACCCAAAGCAATGTCAAACTGGTCGACGTTTTTCGAATCCTCTTGAGTAAAGTAGATCGTCCTTGAACCAGGCGCCGAAACTCCGCAGCGTCCCCCCTATGAGATCGAAACGGAGACAGACGTGGGTCCCATTGGGGCCTTGGTGCTCAAAATCATCGACAAAGATGATATGCATAAGCATACCCGCGCTCTTCTCGGTCCCCACCACGGGGGTGTTTGAGGATCTCTCTCTCAAAGACTGGGTGATTTCCGCCATAGGACTCGACGCTCAGCACTTGAGGGCGCAAAATGTATCTTCATCGCCGTCTTTGGAAGCGGAGATCTACGAGGTCAGAAAGCTGCTTGCTGTCTTGAGAAATGGCGGGAGGCGTGCGATTGACTTGTGAGTACATGTAAGAGGGGGAGAGAGGGGTCCTTTGTTGGCCACCGCTACAATATAGTAATGACAACTTCCGTTCAGTACCTATCTATAGGTATCTTGGGCAGTATGCCAACTAATTCTCGTCCTCAGCAAGGGTATCTCTCTTTTTGATGTGATGCGTCCCAGCATAGTTCTCGTTTGCCCGGAGTTGGAAGGCAGCTCCCGGCTAATGGGTATCTTCAAAGCTCGTCCTGTGTCTTCCATCCATGTTGCTTGCATCGACGAAACGACCATGCGCCCGAGACGACAGCAAAGGTCTCGAGAAGCCGTGAAGGCTGCAACGCCACAATCGACACACATCACACGTCGCCGTCCGATCCAGCGTCCACAAACCCCTACGCCGGCAATCTACAGCCCCTCGCTAGAAGCGACTGTCTTTCCGTTTGCGAGGCAAAGAAGAAAAGCGCGATGCAGAGTCCGATGCACCTGTCCAGCTGGATCTTCTTTTCGTCGGCGTCACCGTCCCGGAGAGCCGAGGACCGACGGGGTCCGACTCGGACTTCCTCTCTCCGTTCTCTGCGACGATTCGCATGTGGACCACACACGGCCATCTGGCAAGTCTTTAGATCTGCTGGAGTCTAAATCTCTCGGCCCCCGTCGAGGCTACGCGGGCCGGCATTGCTTCCTCCCACCCTTTCGTATTGTACGGCACTGCTCAGCAAGCGGTTACCATCGTCTTGACAAACGGTGCCATTGCGGAAGTGAAACTCGGTGACGATCGGCCCGTAGAGAGCAATGAAGGAGGAATGAAGGGTTGACGGCTAGGTGTCGACGTCGGCAAAGAGTACTCGGAACAATGATCGATCGACTCGGGCTAGTGGTAGCTAATCGGGAGGTAGGTGGGACTTAGGACAGGTAGGGAAGCTTTCGTGAGACACCAGGTCCAAATCGATGGCAAGCCGGTTGCCCTCTGGACATACAGAGCGGGCTGTCGACAAGAAGAGGCGGCCGATCCCCCCGAGCGACACGAGCGACAATTCTCAGGACTAGGTGTTAGATGGGAGAGGGATGGAGGTGACAGACTTTGCGCAGAGGGTTGTCGTGTCTCTTTGGGGAGCGAGGGCGAGCCCCGACAGAATGGGGGCCTTTGGTGGAGGACGACGCATGGCCCGACAACCCAATAGCGCAACCAGAGACGAAAAAGAAACAAAAGAAAAGCAAAAGGACAAACGAAGGAGGAAAAGAGGCGGATGGGGTATTTCAGGGAATAAAACATTGGAGCCAGGCTGGTTGGCTGTGTTGACAACACGGACTTTCAGGGTAATTGCCCGAGAGCCCGAGAAATGGGGACCAATTTTCGGCGCATCGGAAAGGAAGGCGAGAATGCGGCAGACCTGTGGGTGGGCTGCCTCACCAGCCTTCGGCTACTGTTTCTCCGGGCACCCTACGACGGGAATACAGCAAAAGTGGAGAGGAGAGCTTTGGAATTTGGTGACCAGTCCACCACGCGCTCCCTCCGCACCATGATTCACCCTGCTTGCCTGCGGTATTGCGTAGAGGTATTGTGCCGCCTGGCCGCAGTTTCCTAGCACCTTCTGGTAGTGATCATTCCCCGTCGCTCCCGTCACCAGAAATCCCAGCACAAGCATCCAACTTTGGTCGATGCGGGTGCTCGGTTCCCGTCAGCATTCATATTCATGCAGACTGTTGCACCGACGGGCGACCTATGACAGCGACGAGCCCCGTTGGCCTACTAGTTCGAGAGTGCTCATTCCTTGGATCTGACAGGCCATTGCCCAGCTGCAGAACAAACATGGGCAGTCTCTGCATGAACCCCCAAATCAGTACAGCACAGCCCGCGCCTCCTTCTCCCACTGGATGCCACCCGTCTGCATGCCTTCAACTGGTATCCGAACGCTAAACCATGTTTTCTGATCTCATGATGGCGCCGGGGAGTTTGGGTTTGCCACCGATAGTGTTTTAGGCATATCCTGTCGAGCACCCAAGCTCCGAGATCTACTGAACGCGTTCGGGTCTACCTGCCACTCCACACGGACTCGGATGTGATGTCTGGTGGTTACGCCCGGTCCACTATGACGGCCAATCGGCCGCAGTGGAGATGAGCTCGCTCTCAACCCCAGAGATTCCGGTCTGCCCCGGTTCGAGTGGCGATCGGAGGCGGGCTCCTGAGAAACTTTCCTTTTCCTTTTCCCCCAAATGCCTTCTCTCCGCCTCCGTTTTGGACTACAAGACGCGGAGGGTTTCTGACTCTTTGATCCGAGGTGAGCTCGGTCTTGACCAGATATTTTCCCCGCCGGCTTTTCCAGAGTCCACGTTTAGGAGACCGAGTACATACCTTGCAACGCCGACGCGGCCGCCGAATCGTGCCGCCGAATCGTGTCGCACCGCCGCCACCACACAACATTCACAAAAATGGGTCTGCAATATGCCTTACACGCCAGTCTGTCCTCAAGGTGTCGCAGAACTGACGAAACAACAGACAACTCATTGTTATCAGGCATGGGAAGCTGGGTAACCACACACTTTGCGAGCAAACACGGTAGCGAATCCATCTTGCGCCGCGCAGCAGCCTGCATAAAAAAAAAGGCGCCGGCTGACGTTTCAAGTAGAAGTGCTCGCTCATGAGTCAGTGAGCTTGCAAGCCGTGTATCCGGTGTGGGAGTTCCTGGTCACCTGGGGCGATGGCCAGACAATGGGCAAACTCCGCTGCTTCTGTCCAGCCACCGACCCCTGGAATTTGTACCGTCATTCGAGTGGAAGGTTGTGCGGCTGCAATTGGGCGAGGAGGTGCTGAAGGGCGAGCCAGTGCCCTGAGAACCTCTCCAATTAAGGGGGGGTGGGAGTGGGGGTGGACCGTGGGCGAGGTCTCACCTGGGGACATGGAGTGCGATGCACATAGTACAGGAATCGACTTTGGTGGTACCTAGCCGGATGCAGGTGGATTGAGGAAAATTATGACCGGTTCTGGGCACCAATGTCGTACTCGAAGGTACCGTCTCAGTACTCCCGAACTGCACACACCCACGTAAACTCTCGCCCCGGTTCAGGTGGGTCGCCAGCACAGCGCTCTTCATTTCTTGGCGGCTAGCTCTTCGATGTTTCTCTTTGGCCGTGCTGCATGTGCCACACTGCGGAAGCGATCTGATCACTGCAGTGAGGATTGGTTGCTCTTAGCTGCCCGTCTTGATTTTGGAGGCTGCCACGGAGCACTTGCTAAGGTGTCATGACCTCTTCGGCGCCGTCTTAAATGCTCCCAAATATCGTCTCCTTCGCCATCGAGACGCTGCTGTAGTTCATCATGTATGGCACACCATTCTAGAAAGGTTGCACCCGGCGTCCTACTTTTCAAGTCCAGAGTTTTTCGTGCCCCAGTCGAGCGGTGATGCGCGAGCCTGTGCCTCATGCACAGCGTAGCCCCAAAGCGGAAGCCCAAGTCTACATGCCACTACAACCCCTGGCAAATGTGCTATTCGGGCCGCCGCTGACTTTCTTGGGGGTTAACTGGACGGCATTGCGTGCTTCGCTGCATCAAGTGTTATCCAATGACGCTACAGGTCGAGACCCTGCGAGAGTGCTGTTGTAATGCCAGACCCGGCTCCATGACCTAACTGGATTAAAATACCTGATAGGCCGTCCGTGTGGCCGAGAAAGGTGGCACACTATGACGTGCGGGATCTCTCTTTGGCAATGTGTGAGACGAGGAGGGCGCGACGAGCGGGGGAATGGGGCGGTTGATGGCTTTCCCTGAGGTGGTGTGGCGGCGGGTTGCGAACGGGGGGGCGGTCGACACGTCTGGAGCCTGAGCTCTGGAATGACGCCACTGGACGCTTTTAGGCGACAGGTATTATGGCGCCGGATGTTGTGCGTGCCACAGATCCCGCGAGGTATTGTACATGAGGAACGCAAGAGACGCTCGAGACAAGAAAAGGGAAACCAAAGAAAAAAGTTACTGGGAGGAAAGACCCCCTCGAACGGCACCTGAGTTGGGATTAGCCCGAAATCGCTCATGTCATGAGAGCGAGGTTTCCGAAGGGCCGCTAGGAATGCATGATGGGCGGCTGGTAGCAGTGGAAGCAAGGTGGTGGACAGTGATGAAATCCAGACACCAATCAGTGGTCTGGGCTCCACACCGATCGAGAAAATCGCACCTTCCAACGCCGAAAACGTAGGATAGCTGGTAGCTGAACTGTCAGAAGGCCTTTACATCCCAGCCAACTCACCATGGTTGCCTAGGTGCATTCTGCAATGAATGGTTGCGTCTTCATTCCCGAACGCCAACTGCCTGGACACACTCACGCTACAGCCATGAATGCGTTGTCTGCAATGCAGAGAAGCCTCTCGGACCATTGCACAGACATTAATACAGGGTAATAGATTAGATGGGGTGGAGGGATGTAACCAAACACAGCCGAGGAAGGGCGCCAACCTGCAGAGATTACGACGCGCGGGGCGAAATTATCCCGACGCGAGCTCGACGCGGAGTCCCGTGACTGAACCTCTTCGGTTCAAAAATTGTGGCAAAAAGAGGCCCGTGCACCCTGGTAAGCTGTTGCCAAATAATCTGGGCTGCAAAAGCTGGAATGGTCCGTGCAGAAATAGATGCTTAGCGATTTTCCACAGTCTCTCAATGCTTTCTTGTTAGACTAATATCATCAGGAGACAAAGGTGTGGCGTGACTCCTCAAGATTACCTGAAACCTCTGTAAAGCGGGGCCTTTTGGAAGTAGTATGAAGTGGTAAGTCCGGACTTTTAGATTGCTCATGGACCGGAAAGCCAAAAAGCCTAAAGTTACCCATTAGGTTGCAGTAAAGGGAGACATGCAGGAGCCTCAACTGCGCACACGGTGGTGTAGAATACATCAGATAGCCCCTTTTGTCAGAAGCACGGCACACTGGATTCGGGGGAATTGATGGGGTTGCAATTGCTTGATTGAATGGCTTAGGTATGCTGATCTCTGTCTTGTGGCTCAGGCTTCCAGCCAGAGCCTTCTTTATAGATTATTCTGCAGGGTTCAGACTTCGTCACTGTAGTGACTGAGGCTCACTGGCGCTCTGGCAGTGCAAGGCATCAAGTCAGCTCCGCTGACTAGATGGCCAGGGCCCCTTCACCCTTCATTTCTGACACTAAGTTGACTAAAGCTATGACTAGCAACATGATGGAAATACGGACTACCTTCTTTCCGTACCTAAAGGGCTGCAGGTGCGATATTACTCTTGGCGTCGATGAGGCTTGGTAGGGGTGGGAGTTGCTGTTTTATTTACCGTGGTGAGTGGGCGCTGTTAGTGTGCTGCTATAATATCGGTATTAACGTCAAGAGCTACAATATAAAGTCATCGCAATGTTGTAATCAAATTCTGATTAAATTGCGAAAGACTCTTCCAAGTTCGCTTCAGTTCCTGGGCTATAAAATGCCACTATAGCCATCTGCCGCGGCTTGATATTCGCTATGTGGTCGGTCTGTTCTGGCGGCTGAGATTTGGCATCTTGGCACAGCGCGCAGGGGAATAAAGCAATGACCTCGCTCGTTTCCTCATCGGTAGTCTTCCCGCTCAAGCCATGTCACCAAGCAACAGAGTAATAATAACGGACACGTGTTTCCGTACCAGCGCTACAAGACTTGAGATAGACGGGGAGATATCAAGAGATGAAGCCCCAGTGCTATACCGGGTAGATCAGCTATAGTTAATTTTGCAGCATTCTTATTGATTCATGTCCTAGCTTCCACATTTTCCATGTCTATACTATCATCCACGGGGTGGAACCTTTCCGACGCCAGCCACGTCCGATACAACCTGGCTAGGAGCGACGGGCCATTCGCATTCCCTTTGAGCAAAGGCGAATGTGGCCTGGCCGGCGACTGCACGGTGGTCTCGTAATCCCCTAGCCCTGTGTTGGCATCGCCAACATATGGGTCCCACTCGGGCTGTTCACCAGCTTCCAACTCTTCCACCTCTGCCTTGCTGCTATTCGCGCTCCGGCTGCTCTTCTGACGATGGCGGCTCTCACGGTCTGAAGTCTCAGACGAGCGGCGCTGAGCCAGAGGTGGTTTGGTGAGTTGGAGCTGCGCCTCAAGCTGACTGTGGAAGTGCAGCTGCAGGGTGGTGGCATCCGGCTTTTGGTGGCGGAGGGTTTTATTGCGCTGTATAAATACGCCGTCTTCGCGCTTTACGTGGAATTCGTAGGTGACAAAGATGCGGCCCCATGTGTTGCAGAGAACCGGCCAGAAGACGGGTAGCGCGGCGCACACGCAGGCCAGGTTGATCTCGATGGCGGCAAGTGCTATGGGAGTCGGGCCGTTCCAGCTAAGATCCCACAAGGCTTGGAGCGTCGGTGCGAACGAGTAGATAAGGCGGCAGAGGGTGCACAGGGCGACACTAGCACACAGAGATTTAATTAGCATATAGCGGGAGGGTGGGACAGTACATGTAGTGCTGAGAAGGTCCTTACAGAAGACCCAGGGCGAGCAGACAGAACAAGGCGATGCGCGTGTTGCGTGGCGTGTCAACCCGAAAGAAGAGGTGAAGGGGTAACGAGAAGACGGCCAGGTCTAGAATGGCCGTGGTGACGGACTGGCTGACGTAGAAGCCTAGGCTTTCGTTGGGGTTGCCTGACGCGTAGCCCCAGCAGCTGCGCGGCTGGGCGGTAATGTCCCAAAAAGTTTGCACGGGATTACAGGGTACGGCGGCGGCCGCAAAGAAAAATAGGCCAACTGTCGTCACGATACCTGCAAGCCACTTACAGATAAGGCGGCGACGCGAGCCGATCTCGAAGATGCGGAGATACTGGCAAAGCAGGGCCAACTTGATGAAAGACAGGGCCAGTGGGTAGGTAACGGACCCAAAGTAGAATAGCTTCATAAAGTCGTAGATTTGAGGAGGCGTCAACTCGAACAGGTGCTTACCCATACCATAGTTCAGCAAGATGCACAAGATGATAGAGCCGGCCGTGGTAAAGATGAGGGCGAGGACGATGAACAGGTCATCCCACCAGGGCGAGCGGAGGATGAAGAAGCGAGTATAGAGTCGCAGCAGCGAGCAGATCCAGGCAAATATCTAGAGAGACAAATGAGTGCGATGTCTTAGAGGGGAAATTTCTGGGGCCGCCCTACCGTTACCGACAAAGTCAAGCCAAGTAGTGGCCCGCGGTGGTTGAGCAGGGGTACCCGCTCGCCCGAGACAGGCGGTGGTGGCACCCATCCGGACGCATCGGCGCGGCCGCGCAGCATGGCCATATTCGCAGGAGCCGATCCTCGATCCTAGACCGAGTTTCTAGCCAGAAATGAGTTGGAGATGGAGGGAGCCATCTCTCCCCCCAGATTCACACTGGCGGGAATTCCTTGAGTTTATGCACGTTTTGCCCTTTGTCAAATGCGGAATCGGCTGAGACATGGAGTGTCCCTGACGCCGAGGACGAGCTTTTGAGGCCTGTCCCCGCCGCGCAAAAATTGCTTGCGGAATGCCATTGTGTGGAGGCGCAAATTGTGGCCAGCGATTTTGCTAGGAGTGGAAAGGGGATATGTATGCAGCACACAGCGCATCAATGAAGACCCCACATTCCGGCGAGGGAGGCGGCGCCTCCGCACCGCGCCTGGCCTCACTGCTGTGTAGGCAAGGAGCGAGGGCAGCAACAAGGGCCGTGCTGCTGGGCTCCGTGAAATCCTTCCCGGTCGCCGCGGTCCAAGCGTTGCCGCCACCGCACGCAGGCAAGGGGAGGGAGGGGCCGGAAGACATGGGGTTCCAAAATACCAAAGCCACACACCCTAGCACTTTTCCCGCGGCAGATCCTCACAAATTCCGCATGTTGCGAAGAGGCAAACCGGAGGATTCTGACTACGACGAGCACAGGCCACGAAAATAAGGTTATCAGTTTAGACCGATTACTTGCTAGATATCGACCCCCCCCCCCCCCCCCCCCCGATCAAGGCAGAGTGTTTACGCTGGCAACGTATAATATAAAACCCCAAAGTAACTGCCAATTTCAACAAGACCCAGGGAGCCACCTACGGATGACGTGTATTTGTTCGTACTAGTAGCCACTATCAGAATCTAACAATTCCATCGCCTTCGGCTCACACCACCACTTCCGGGAGAATGGAAGAAATACCTTTAGTCCTGGATCCTGAATCTCTCGTTATTGTGCCTAGAGGCAAATTAGCTATGAGAGAATGGAACTACACTCGTCTTCCAATTTTCAATTTGTGCATCTTTTCCAGAGCACAAGGATATGTTAACTGGAGATGGGATGTGATAATGGGGTGTGAGGAAGGGAAGTGCCACGATCTCTGAGTACCAGATTTTGAATGGATATTGGCGAAAATCTTATCTTGGTCTCTGGCTGCTCCACATCAGGTATCATCTTTCCTGGCGTGTTTTATCGTGAGGGGGGAGCCAGAGTCACCGCATGGTTAAGCTGGGACACTCTGTGAGCGTTGTTTTGACCGGACTGGCGTTCCAATACCTATTAAGAGCATCTTCTCCTTGTCATTTTCGCAAGACAAGCAAGACCCTGCTACCTTTAGCTAGCACAATCTTATCTCTAACCGCTACAGTTACCGGCATAAGACATAAGTATCTATTGTCATCCTAAGCTAACCGCCGTTTATACATACCCTTAAGGAGCTGTACAAAATCACTATAGTTGCACCATGTCTTGCGCACATACTTAATAAAAGCAATTAGGCAGAATATGTAATTGAGGTGCTAACGGTATACGGATGTCCACTTCAAAAGTTTTGACCAGGCCAAATAAGGCGCTATACTTTATTGGGACTGTAATTAGTCTTTTTAGCCAGATGAATTTGCTGCTGAGCTTCAGCCACTGAAAATCCAGGATAGGCAAAACCTTATGCTAATGCCCCACCGATTGCATCCCCTGAATATAGGCCTCCTCCCCTAAAACGCCGATCAGTATGATATTAAGACTAGGCAAGCCCAAAAACAGACTAGCGTGTTGGTCAAAACTTTTGAAGTGGACATCCGTATATTGAACTGGTATAGTGACGTAACAGTGAAGAAACTACCAGAAGAGCCACAACTACAGAGAGTCGCAGTCGGCTTGGAAGGCCGACTCCCAGACTACTGGTCCTCTGATCAGAGGGACATAAATGTAATTAACGTAGAAAAACAGATACATACCTAGTATGGAATAAGACCTAATTAGTAATAGTGCTTAGTATAAAACAGAGCTTAGCATAGAATAATAATAGAAACGTAACTATAGATTAGGTTATCTTCATTTAATTAGAGGACTAGAATGTCACTAGGCTTTAAATGAAAATTTTTTGTAGTGAAATTATCAGATGATAAATTAAAGGAAGTATAGTTTAAAGACCCATGTGGAATAGCTTCTTTTTAACAGTAATATACGCTAGAGAACATATTATTACATATAAAACAGCTATAGTAATATTATAAAGCCTTAAAAGAATAATAAGGTTAGCTTTTACAGGCGCTTTAAGTTACACTTCCCCTTAAGACTAGCTATCAGTCCCACTTATATGACAGTTTTAAATATAAACTAATACACTTAAGGCTTCTAGTTATAAAAATAGTGTAATTATAAGCTATAATTATTAATATGGCTAAATAAGCCTATAAACTAAGCATAAACTGAGCTACAGCTTATAAAGCATTAATAAGCAATTAGCTATAACTATACTGCGTACCCTGCAGCTGCAACTGGGTACCCTATAGATATAATTATTCCATTTCTGGAATTTCTAGACAGGAAGTCCTGAGGGTCAGAAGTTGTGTAAACCTTAATTTAAGGTTTAATATAGCTAAACCTAGGCCCTGTAGTCAACACTCCTGTTTCCGCAACCCCCTCTTTCTGCAAATTACCCACAAAACGCAAGCCACATTCCGGTTCGAATTAATTACTGTTAAACTTCAGGAACCCACAGAGCTGTAGTACAGCGGCTGTGGCTCAGAGGAAGAAGTGCGTACTGGTCCAAGCCGTACTATAGTGCCTACGGCACTGTAGGAAGCAAACGAAGGCCTGAATTACAGGGCAGTGCCACTATAAATAAGGGTGTTACAGCGAATATTAGCGCTGGAAACAAGAGGATCCAGAAGGCAGTGCCTTGTATAATAACTGGAAAATAGTAGAGTTGCTTGCTTGAAGAAGACTACATGCAGGAGAGTTCAAGGCCTATTATAGGCTGTGGGAGGCTCTAGAAGAATTCCAGAGCCTTCTAGAAGGTTCGACTCCGCAGTGCGAGTCGTGGCTGCAGGGTACGCAGCAGTGGAGGGCAACTGCTGTAAGCAGTTGTCCACAAGGCAGCTGGGGCTAAAAATTAACAATTACTATCGGAAAACGCAAGTCCGCAAACCGCAATTAAGGGCTAGATTCTTGCGCAAAGAGGGGGCCATTTCAGCGATTCTGGACCGTTTTAGCAGTGGAATGCGCTGTATTTTTCAGTGGTTTCAGAGGCAAACCAGCTCCCAAACCAGCTAAATAATGGCAATTATTTCTTATTTTCTCGCCCTTAAAAGCCCAGTTCAAACTAGTCTTTTTCCATCGTTCAGATCAATCATTCAGATTAAAATCAATTGTTACTGACCGATAACACACCTGCAACGAATCAAGCAAAAGTTAGAAGCAGCAATAGTGGATTCACGTGAGCAGAAGACTCTGAATAAGTGGTTGGCCCCGGAAACAGCCTGTATTTTTACTGCGTTTGGTGTGATTATAGTGGTTTCAAGCCTGGAACCAATTGTTGGAATATTAAGAAAAGTGAGCCCTCTACACAGAGCCAGCGAGTACTCCCTTGGCCGGAAGGCCCGGGTAATCTTGTTAAACTCTGTCGTGCTGGGAATAGAGCATTGCAATTATTGCTCTTTAACGAGGAATCCCTAGTAAGCGCAAGTCATCAGCTTGCGTTGATTACGTCCCTGCCCTTTGTACACACCGCCCGTCGCTATTACCGATTGAATGGCTCAGTGGGGCTTCCGGACTGACCCAGGGAGGTCGGCAACGACTACTCAGTGCTGGAAAGCTATCCAACCTTTTCTACAAGCCATCCACAAAATGCAAGCGGTTTGCCGGTCTGGAATCCTTGCAGAAACAGGGGTGTTGACTGTAATAAGGTTTAAATAAGCCGAGGGTGTTCGGGCTAAAACATAGAGTATAAAACTTATATATAACTTTATTTTATATAAGCTTTTCTTATGTTTCGATTTATAATAACGTGTATGATAAGCGAGTCGTGGGGACAAGCGAGTCGCGCACTCTAACAAGATTTGGTGGCTCACACACCGGAAAGTCGATAAGAAATTGATAATGCCACTAACAATTTACTAGCTTATTTTTGCTGGCAGGCCACCAAATCTCGTTAGAGTGCGCGACTCGCTTGTTCCCACGACTCGCTTATCATGCACGTTATAGGGTAAGGGAGATATGACAAAGATCCAGGCCAGCGAGGGCTATGATGCTCAAAAACTGTCCAACTGTCATGGGACGTCGCAGATGGTTTATATGTGTTATTCGTTAGGACATGCCTCTACAGTTGTAAATTGAATTCTTTAACTCAACTATCATATCATGGATGCATATGTTACCATACCATATTCTGCGGATAAGACACCCCGACAGGTGATTAAGGAAAGCCAAGCAGCTTTGGCCCCCCCTCTCCCCCTGGGTCAAGGCTGCAGATTATATGACTTTTTGTCCCCTGCATCTAACAGCGGGTTGCATGTTCGGGCCCACGAGCTCACATTTTCACGAGAGTCCTGTTCAACTGTGTGTCTCCGCTATCGCCCGGGCGGTGTCGTCTTGTATGTGCCTTATATTTTAATAGCAGCAGCTTACAGCTCAAGTAAAAGTTCTCCGCAAATTCGCCCCCCTTCGTGGAGGTCAGGCCTCCGAGGTTATTGCGATGTCGATATGTCTGGAGCCCCGCTTTATTTCCTTAAAGGCGGACAAAGGCCAGCGACGTCAAAAAATGGGGTTCGTCCCTAGCGCACGGCAAATGACTCACGCCGGGGAAAAAAACGGAAGCCCCAGTAGGTAGATACCTGCCAAGAGGGCCGGAATAACCAGGGGGAGTCACACTGTGCGGAGGACAGTGTATGAACGAAAAGACACTGTGCCAACCAGTAGGAAGGTGCTCAGTCCGAATCGCTCAGTTCACCACTGAGCAGTAATCACTAAGCAAGGTATAAGTTACCTCTAGATACACTAGTATAAATACCATCATCGTAGCTACAATCTATGTGAGGATTCTTTAGATTCCTTATGTAAGCAATTATATTATTCATTTATGCTTTACTGTTTAGCTTAACCTATGCATTATAAAGCAAGGGCTTACATTAACAAGTGTAATTACCCTATTAGAGAGAGCTTGCCTCCAAGCTACAGCCCTTCTGTCCATACTAAGTAATGTTACCTTACGTCTTAGCTTGCCTTGACGTGACAGAATACCCGCGACTTGTCTTAACCTGTCAGCTAGGTGCGGGTTGTAACATAAGGATATGGGGACAAGAGAGAGAAAAGTCGTGCGGTAGGCGGGCATGATTACTTACAACCTAGAATCTCAAAACGAAGAGTATAATATGTTAGCTACTAAGCCCACTTCTTAGCTTTGGTCTTCAGAGTGGGTTTTATTTTGTTAGAGAAGGGGTTTATAACTCCTATTTCTAGGACTTAGAGGCGAGGCCTAAATCAGTCCTATATTGTATAAACTTGCTAATTTTTTAGCAGGGTGAGTATTAAGTAAGTAATAGTAAGCCGAAGCTAAGCTTAAGGTAACGCTAGCTTTATTTCTATCTAACTATTTTCAGTTTGAGACTTCTAAGGTAATTTTAAACTAAAAATAAGTAGGTCCTGTTTAAGTATAGTTAGCCTGAAATCAGGCTCGCTTCACTCCCAGCTTATCTTCAGCTCACTACAGCTTACTTAATACTTACCCTGTTATAAAAGTTAGTAATTTTACACAATATGAGACTGATTTTAGGCCTTACCTTTAATGAAAAGTATTAAAAGAGGGAGGTCTTAGAAATCAGACTCCTATCCCTGTTCTCTAACAAAACAAACCCTCCCTTTAAAATAAAGGCTAAGAAATAAGCTTAGTGGCTAATGTTTTCACTTATTGTTTTGAGATTCTACGTTATAGTAATTATACTTACTTATTACATAACAGCTTTTCGCCTTATTATAAAGATACAGGCCAGCGTATTACAACCTGCACCCGACACAGGCCTCGAAAGGACTGGCGCGGGTTAAGACAGAACGTATGGCAGGTTGTTAAGCTAGCACTCCTAGACGGGGGTTTAATGTTACTGTAGGTCGTTGTCACTATAATGCACAGAGGTGAGTCTGAACAGTAGGACACAAATGAATAATTGAATAGAATACTAGCGTGAGGAACCAGGAGTCCCTCACGTCCATCGTGGTCACGATGATGACTATCTATACTAGCTACTCAGGAGGTACCTCCGTACCTTCTCTGTGGGCCGTGTCTCTGTAGTCCTCAGGGGGAGGCACCACAGAAACCTTTTTCTCTGTAACCCCGCGGGTCTCTGTCAACAGAGACAAGTCTTGGCACAGAGACTCTTCTTACTAGTCGTAGGAGCTTCGGGTCTTTGCACCCCTGGCCCAGTGCGCAGTACCGTGTGTACTGTCTTCCTGCACTGTTCCTTCTCCGGGGGATTCGTCGGGCCGCTCCGGCCCAGGTGACGGCCTGCAGGGTCGTTACACAGCGCTTCCTATTACTTACTGTGTAACTTTTCCCTCTCTTTTTCCTATACCCTTACTTCCTATATTATATTAATTATATCTCCCTTCTTACTTACTTTTTATATCTTATTCCCTCTTTTATCTCCCTTGTAATAACATCACATTATACTAACTATTACAATATTAGAAAAAAGAGCCTTAAGGAGTTCTTTTGCTAAAGAAAGGAAAAAGACTTAAAAAATTACATAAAGGAGATAAACAGCTTTAAAGTCTATAAAAAACCTATAGATAAAGTATTAAGAGATTATTATTGTTAAACTTCAAGAACCCACAGGGTTATAATACAGCGGCTGTGGCTCAGATGAAAAAGTGCGTACTGGTCCAAGGCGTACTATAGTGCTTACGGCACTGTAGGAAGCAAATAAAGGCCTGAATTACAGGGCAGTGCTACTGTAAATAAAGGTATCATAGCGAATATTAACGCTGGAAACAAGAGGATCCGGAAGGCAGTGCCTTATACAATGACTAGAATTGAGGAGAGTTGCTTACTTTTGCAGAATTAGATACAGGAGAGGAGAGAGCCTATTATAAGCTGTGGGAGGCTCTGGAAGAATTCCAGAGCCTTCTGTAAAGTGGAACTAACTAATACAATAATAGAATAGTACTGTTCTAAACCATTCTACGTGGTTCTGTTAACGTAGTGGCTAACGTGGCCACTGTGATGTTCTAGTTAATTCTGTAAAGCAGTAGCCCCACTGGATTCAAGGGGTGGAACCCCCTTAAATTCCAGAAGGTTCAGAGTGCTCCGGGGGCCCCAAGGGGCCCTGGAGTGGGTTAGAATCTTCTGGAACCCTCTGGGGTTCCAGAAGACTTAGCTGGTGGTTTCAAGATACGCAACCACATTACAGGGTATTCAATACAGGATACTTAGTAGCTAGAAAATTAACAAAGTATTAAAACCCTTATTAAAAGGAGAGGCTAGTTAAAGTTAAAGCCCTTTACTGTTTTAATAACCACCTTATTAATTAAAATGCCTTAAGCTTTATTATAGTTATTCAGGAATATAGTTAACCTTTAGCTCAGTTAAATATAAATAAGTATAAGAACGTGAAATAAGATATTACTTATTACTTTTATAATATATTCAACCCCTTTATTAAACACATTATTTGCTAATGTAAGGGTATGTTTAATAAGGATATTAAGATTATCACTTATAATACGTTTAAAAAGTAGCTTTTTAGCTTGGTATCTAATAGTTATTTAATAAATAAGAAGTTTATTTACTTATAGCTTCTTAATCCGTTAAAAGGAATAGTTAAGGCAATCACTTCCTTAAAAACCCCTTTTACCCCTATTAAAGATAGTTTAAAGGATTTCTATAAGCTATAACTATAAGCAAGAAGCTTACAAGGCTTATAAGCACTATAAAGTACCCTACAGCATAGAACAGAACTTAAGTAATTATAGCAACTGCAAACCCTGTAGTTATTATATTAATAACTCTACAGCTATAACTATATAACTGTAGAACGTTTTGGCTGAGGAACAAGGGGCTTAGGAGCAGCGGAAGTGCAGTTGCAAAGTGACTTGATTTAGTAGAAAAGGGGAGTGCGAAGCACTTCCCATTTATATACAAATGGAAGCTCCCTGTGTGTGGGGAGAGCACATGATCCAAGGCCCCTGCGCTCCAGGCAAGCCTGGAGCAGTAAGGCGCCTACGCGCCTAAGCGCCAAGAACTGCCGCTACAGTTCAACACACCCCCTAGGTGCTCAGAACTGCGTTCTAAGCGCCTAAACGTTCGAAAAGAAGTTCACTATAGATAGAAAATAATAAGGTCCAGAGGCTAATTAAGCCTGTAACTTCCTAAATTATACCACTTAAATTAATATATAGTTACGTTTTCAGTACGCGTTAAACCGAAAACAGTAAGCTTATACAGTGGTCTAAGCTTCTTAACTCTATACTAAAAGCTTACAATCTTTCCCCGTTTATTTACTTTCTTTAGGCAAATATAAAAAAAATTAAGAACACCACCATTCTTATCCCCCGCTCCCGGCCACCATAACCAACGTAAAGACCACAGGCTCGCACCTTAAGAAAACGTAAGTCCTGCTCCTTTTACTTAAAAAAACTGTCGTTTTTACTTACTAACCTACTCTTACGCCTTCCAGATCTCGTTAAAAGCGTAATTAGTCTTATCTGTAAGTATTTCCACTACTCTTTCTTCTACTCTAGTTCTGACTAACTGCAGTTAAAAGCTTCTTAATAAGTAGAGAGCACTTACAGTGTAAGTTTCACTTATTCTTATTATTTAAAAGTAGCAGCTAACTTCAATTTAAGTGTTAAGAAGCCTACACCCCACACCTGCACCCTAACCCTGTCACCTAAGCCGTTTAGCTCGATCTTGCCTGCTTACTTACCCTCCTATTAGGAGGAGGATAAGGATAAGGATAAGGAGGAGGAGGAGCTTCCCGTGACTCCTTATTACTCTACTTATAGTGCGGCTGGTTTGTAAACCCTTATATAAGCTACTCTTTTCTTCTTAACAAATACTTAACTTACTAACTTTAAGATCAGTAAATCGGCTTAATCACCCGCTTACCACGCCCCTAAGTCCCCACACCCCACCCCTACTAATAAGTGTAGTGAGGCTTACCTTAGGTGCCTTAAAAGCGCCATTACTAGTAATAACAATAGTTACTATTTCGACTATATAGGCGCTTTTGCTCGCTATACTTACTATATAAGTGGATACTCTTATATAAAGGTGTATGTTCTCTATAAACTTATTTACATACTTTACTAACCTACTATTCAGTCCTTTTTTAATAAAGCCCTTTACTAAGAAGTTCCTTACTACCGTAGTAGCTGGTGCGCCGGCTTTTATAAGTACAGTGTGTTTTATAAGCTATTCTATTCTAACCACTTATATTAGGAGCTTAAGAAACAAAGGGTGGTGTTACACACGCTCCTTACAGAGCTTTTAGCTTTATAAAGCAGAGAGGAGTTAGTTAAGGGTGCTGTTATTAATGGTGTGGGGAGTTCCGGCTCTTTTAAGGAGCAGGTTATAGCCCTGATTAGCAAGCTTGTCGATCTGGCAAGCCGTACTTAAACGCACTGTCTAGCTGCCTGTTATTTTTATTTTATTATTTATTACGCCTTCGGGCATAGATGCGCCATTACATATAAAGACTGTGGGAGTAATGCTCCCTTAATCTTTCAGCTCCCTTATAACAGTTCCTTTACTCTTATAACTAATATAACTAGTGTCCTCTAACTTTATAAATGTTATAAAGTGTTTAAAACGCTATTAAGAGAGCAGTTTAATAAGTCTATTAACTAGTATCTGTTACGTGGGTAGATACGTAACTTTAAACGAGCCTTTCACGTGCTTTTAACAAGCCTATATATTATAGATATTAATATACTAAAGCTTAATGTTTACTCTCTCGTTCTCTCTAACCACTAGCTGTATCGTTTACTGGTTATTACAGAAGATCCTCTATATTAGGTTAAGCTTACAGGTAATATCTGCTATAAGCCTTTTAAATACTATTATTTCCTTAACTGCATATATAAGTGTGAGTAACTTAGCTTTAGTTAATAACGTTATAACTATATATTAATAAGCAGCTCTCTAGTTAATTACGCCATTAAAGAGTATTATAATATACCTTTATAATAAATAGTGTGTCTTTATATTATCTGTAAAAGAAGCGTTACTAACGATTATAAAAACCTCTTACCTTACTTCTCTATACTTAATCCTTACATACTATAAGTTATATAGGTACCTAATTATCTACTTTATTATAGCCAGGTGCTTTAAGCTTAGGTTAACGAGAAACTGTAAGAGGATAGAGGTTAAAAAGGTTATATTTAGTTAAATTATAATTACTGTATATAAGATAAATCTTATAAGCTTTTAATACTTTTTAACTTCCGCTTTTAACACACTCCCTATATTTTTAAGGAGTTCTATACTAGGAAAGGGGATGTTTAGGAATATACCTTTTAAAAGGTTATACCGTTTAGTAATCTTTTTAATGTACTAGTTATAAATTAGTTAAAGCTTTCGTTTGCCCTGGTCCTTAATTACCTAAATACTAATAAAGCTAGAGATCTCTCCTTTTTTATAGACTTTATACTATGTGTAAAGCTCTTATATAATTACTTTTACAGCTTTACGGTGCTTTTTTACAAATATTATAAGGTAGTTATTTATATAAAAGAGTATAAATATGGTTTTACTCTTATTAAATGTAAGGTATAACTCCTTATTTAATAAGGTAAGGTTAAGTTTTTTTAATATTAATGTAAACTCCTTATATTATAATAGTAATAAGTCTCGTAGGCTGTATAACGTTTATTTAAGCTTATAACAGAAGCCTTTTTCCTTAAAGCCATTTAGAAGCTTATATATTACTAGGGAGTTATTATCTCATATAGTGTATAAAAAGGCCTAGACTATATTAAACTATTAAATTTCTAAGTCTTACTAAGTAGTAAACACTATTATTATCCTAAATAAGTAAGTAGTTAAAGTTACTATATAGGTGTTTTAAAGTGTGTTAACCTCTTAAAGGTCACCTCTTACACAGATTCTAACTTTATATTTCTTAAGTGTGTTATCTTTACAGAACTTATAAGTAAATACCCATTTAAGCGGGAGTGGCTATAAGAGCGTTACAGTACGCTTTATCTTACACCACGTTCCTTTATAAAGGAGGTGCCATATCTTAACTCGGTACGCTTCTTTAAATTTAAGGCTAAGTGTGTAGTTTTTAAGATCCCTTTAATACTTTAAGAGTTACAGTTTAAAGAGGTTATCTTTATAAAGGTAAGGTAAGTTTAAAGCCACATTAAACCTTACCTTTACTTAAAGCATTACTGCCTGGAACATAGTGTGTAATATCCTGTAAACTTTACTTCCTTCTTTAACCGCCATTTATTAATTAAATAAAAATATTACAAAGAAGCCTGTAAAGCTTTTATTAAAAACTAGGTGGTTAATCTTTATTTTATTATAAATCTAAATAGTAAACGTATAAATTACTAACTTAAGTAATCTAAGGGGAGCTGGCTGCCTTTAAAATCTCCTACTCTGTTTTAAAATAAAAGGGTAGTTAATTTATAGGCGTATGTTCTGTGTTTCCAGCTTTATTACTGTGATAATATCTTCAGTTAAATCTTTTAATAAGGTATCTTTATATTCCTTTAGAGTTTCGTGCTTAAAGGTTATAAACGTCTTATTATAACTATCCTTTTATAAGTGGCCGCTTTCCTTAGGATTTATATATGGCTTTACACTATTAGTAAAAATCCTGTCTAACTGTTCTGGAGTTTCTTATCGTTTAAACCTTTACTTAAAGAGCTCTTTAGTCTCTTTAAACTTATTACGATTTACAGAAGGTGATCTAACACGCTTATTAGCTAGGTGAGGGTATAAGCCCTGAGTTTAAGGTTAAGTTTTAACCTCTGGCGTTAACTCTAGGGTTAGAAGTCCTGGTTTAGTGCTTATAAAGCTTTCCTTAAGCTCTGTAAGCTTATCCTTAATCTAAAGGAGCGCCGCTCTGTCTCTAGGCGCGCTTACCTTTAAATTCTAACCCTTAAGAGCATCTTTATCATTAGATTTAAAGGTTAAAGCTTTATTATTAGTAGGTGTGGGTGTGGTGTCTAGGTTTAGAATATTAATAAGAAGCTTAAGTATAGATAAAGCGTTTTATATCTACAGCTCGATTTTAATAAAGTTAAGCAGCTGTTAAGTAACTTACACTAACAGTACCTCTACTTCCTTACTCTCCTTCTTATAAAAAAGCTTCTTATTAAACACCACGTTATATATTATAAGTACCGTTTTCAGTTACGGGTATTAAATACAGTAGATGTTAAAGGTTACGTATCTAACTAAATACTTAATATACCTTTAAAGTTTAGTCTTAAAATTAAACTTATCCTACTCTGCCTCTTACCTCTTATTAAGAACGTAAACTTAATATCTATAGGCGTAGACCCCGCTCTAATCTAAGTGGTGATCGTCTGCTAAGCTTCTGCTAAACTCACCTAACAGTATATACTACTAGAAGTACTGTTTAAACTATTTATAAAGCTTCTTATTAAGTAATATCTAGTTATTTTATTAGCTGGGGCTTATCCCGTGTAAGTAGGCAGCTACTTACACACATTTAGGCCAGATCGATTTAAGAAGGTTTACTCCCTCTTTTATTTTAATAGATTTCATAATTAGCTTTTAACCTACACACTTACTCCCACTATTCAGTTTATATGTATGTGATAAAGTGGCTTTAATTTTAATTCTTTTTTTAATTACCTAAAGTTAATACAGTATATATCCCCTAATTATAATTATTAAAGTCTCTTAATCTTAATATATAATACACACGGTAAGCCTAAACTACCGTTTTACCCAGTTCACAAAGCTTTTAATAATTCTAAACACTTCTAGCCCTTTCTTATCCTCCAGTAAATAATAAAAGAGTTTCCCACTATACTTATCTTTAACTATAAGTAAGTAAATTAATCTATCCTATACTTTTTTAAAGTAAAAGAGGTCCCAGCTAATTTGTAAAAACAGGCAATAGGAGAAACCTTCAGAACGGCATCTTAAAACGATTTATTATAAGTGCGTAAGCATGTAATGTTTACAGTTAATAATCTTTATACCTGTAATTATAACGTTACATATTTATTTAACAAGTTTCTTAAGAGCTTCTGGCCCTAAATACCCTGCCTAGGTGTGTTAAAGGTGCTTTATATCTTCTTAAGGGTGTAGTTATTATTACAAGTGCCTTACTCCTCATTTCACTACAGTTATTAACACAGTACTTACGGCGCTTACAGCAAAAAGTATTAGGAAGTTTAAATAAGTGAAAATAAAAGTGTATTATAAAAATACTAAATTATACTATCACTTAAACTTCTTTAATACCACGTTCTTTTCCATGTTATTATAATAAAGTGTGTAGTTAAACCTATAATATTAAGCTCTAGCTTTAATGATTAAAGCTTCTAAGATAATATTAACGTGGAAACCCTTTATAACAGCTACGTTATTAAATATTAGATTTTCGCTGTCGGTTCCCTTAAAGCTCGCAAGCACCTTTAAGATCACTTACTTACTGTATCTAGAGATTAGGAACAAGCTAATCCCTACTTAGATATAATCTCTAGCTTTAGCACATTAAAAGCTCCCCTTAACTAAGAGTGATTTACGATTAATAAGGTGTATTACTCTGTAATTATCAATTAGGGTGCTGTTAAAGAGTAGGTGCCTGGTGAAACCTATAGTGGAGAATTACCCTATTACCTTAATAATCACTTTTATTATATAAGTGTTAATTACTATAGCGTTAATAAATCCTAAAAACTTTAAAGTACCTAAACAGTCTTAACTTTAAGTGGTTAAAGTGGCTCCCCACTTCTCCTAATAAGATTAGTGAACTTTTAACTATTTAAAGTTTATAAATTATACTTTAATCTTCTCCCTTATCTCAGATCTTAGTATTTTAATACGCTTAATGTAAATAAAAGCGTTTAAAAGTAATTTAGTAATTACTAAACGTAAGATCTAACAGTTTATAGGCTCTTATAGGTGTTTTCTTCTACAGGGACAATCCTTTTTAAAGCCTTAACTAGTCCTGTTAGGTGCTCTAAAGCGGTTACTGGTAAAGAAGACTCCACCTTACTTACCACTGCTAATAATATATTTCACTTTATAAATCTACGTAAAGAAGATGTAAATATAATCCGTGATTCTAAGCGTTAGGTGTTTTATAATTTCCTACTCTACTAGTTTAAAGAGCTTTTAATTTACCCACTAGGGCGCTATATACACCGTAATAGTTCTTAGCCAGTCCTTAGTGGCTAAGGGCCCTTAGATCTCTGTAATTTCAAGCGCTTCTACCTTATAATAAGCTGTTTCCTAATCCTTAATCCACTACTCCTTTAACACGTTAATATTCTTAGCCTATTCTATCACTACGTGATATTCCTGGCGGATCTAGGAGGCGAGGCTTATCTTACTAGGCTTAAGTCGCTGTTAGAGGAAGCGCACAAACACCTAAACCGTATATCTGCTATTTTAAATCATCTTCTACATAGCCAGTTCCCTAAGGCTCTTATTAACTATATAATCGACCTAGTTCTAGATATATTAGTATAAGCTAATAGTTTCAGTAATGGCTGTAATAAAAACGGCAACTTCGTTCACCAGGCACTTATATTCCTCCTTAACATCTTATTATATAATTATAATAAGCTTTAACTTATCCTTAACTATCCTTAAAGATAAGGCTGTTAACTCCTAATATTTGTAGGCGAAGATGTATAATTTAATCACCTTCTTTTAATGTTTGCTAATAAGCTTATAGATTATTGGAACGATCGGCTTAATATATAAATTAGCTGTATCGGGAGTAATAGGATTAATAAGGTGTTAGATCCTTTAATTTATCGTATAGTATTTAAGAGTTTTAAACTAGGAGGGCCACTCTTATACACTCTTAAGCTTCTGACTGTCGGCTGGAATACTTTAGTAAAGGGTGCTTTTTTCCGTTATAATAAGTGATTTAAAAGATTAGTAAAAGGGTTTTACAGAGGGTGCTGCTTATAAGCGTCTTAATTAATTAGTTCCACACTTTACTTAGTTGGACAGAGCTGGGCTTATAACTGTGGAACGTTTTGGCTGAGGAATGAGGGGCTTAAGAGTAGCGGAAGTGTAGTTATAAAGTGACTTGATTTAGTAGAAAAGGGGAGTGTAAAGCACTCCCTATTTATATATAAATGGAAGCTCCCTGTGTGTGGGGAGAGCATATAATCTAAGGCCCCTGCGCTCCAGGCAAGCCTGGAGCGGTAAGGCGCCTGCGCGCCTGAGCGCTAAGAACTGCCGCTGCAGTTTGACAATAACAGAGTAATTTACATACCCTGCAGTCTTTCTTAGGGTTAGGGTTGCGTACTCTGTATCCTGAAAAATATCATTCCACTTCTGGAACATCTGGAATGGATTGTAAAATAACTAAGAAGTTGTGAAAACCTTAATTTAAGGATTTATATAGCTGAAACGTAGCCCAAATAACGTTTGAATAAGCCGAGGCTGTTCGGAGTGAAGAATAGAGTATAAAACGTATCTAGAACTCTATATTATATAAAGTTATCCATTATATAATAATTTATAATAAGGTTATCTTATTACCTTATCAATTCTAATCCGTAACGTGGCCTCGCGTAGCTACTGGCTGTAACGGCTATAACGGTTATTTAAAATCTTAATTATCAAACCTTATTCGAGTGGAATATAAAACCCTGGAGCTGGAAATTAGATATATAAAGGGGTCGCCCCCTCAGGAGAGAAGTCTTTTAATCTTCATCCTACACATCATCAATGCAACTTCAATTCCTCCCATCTCAGACTATCCTATACTCCATTTAAATTTCTACAACTTAATTATCTCTGATTTTCTATACCCTGCCTTCAGGCCTCATAACAACTGTTGGAATATAGAAGAAATAGTTATTCCTTCTACACAGCCCCAAATTCACTACCAGGCTACCTTGTTCCACAAACTCCACACACACTCCAGTTGCCTACTAGTAGTTCAACCTGTAGACCACTACAACACCGTGTGCAAGGCTCTGGAATCCCAATCATTACTTTCTTAATAAACTTATCTAAAGTTAAGATAACTTTACAATATTAAAGAATAGGAGCCTTTATTATTATATTTAATTAAATTCTTTCAAGCTGATTGTTTCTTCCTTTAGAGAGCGGTACTTTTCTTTCTTTTTATCCTTCTCAGTCGGTCTATTTCGCTAGCTTAAACCTTCTCTTCACCATAAGGTATGGTAGTATAATTCTAAACGGTATACTGGTATAACATGTATATAAACTCTTAAAGAAAGTTCTCCTAACGTCGGGTGTGACGTTAAAAAACAAAGTTTTTCTTAACTGAATTGTTACGTAGAACTATCGCTAATGCCATTATAATTTTACAGACTTACGGGAATAGTTTTGTTAGCTGTTCACATAATAATCTATCTCCACATTCGTAATATATGTGCGCTGTAATAAAATAGATAATTTGCTGGGAAAGTACCCGTTTTTGCAGTACCCAGGCTCTTTTTATATGGGGCTTTTTATCTACGTCTTGATTGAAGTCACATTCGCAGGTCGGTGTGCTTAGAGTGCTTTGTGCCCTAATATCTGGGGACCTGGCTGCAAATTCAGGAAGCTATCTCCCCAGCCCTGCGTTGAACTCGCAGCAATAGTGTATTGGTGCAGGTAAAAATATCTGCCATAGTCCTAGCTTCACTTTTCTAGTCGCAGTTGGGTCCCTCCTGTATGATATCGAGAGTGTCGATCCAAAGGTACTGCCGCTCGAGTGACTTGAATTGCGTCTTGAAATGCCTTTGGCAACTGGTCATAGCTGAGGCCCCGCTTTCAAGCTCCATAGTTTTCGCTAGTAGTGCAGAATTGCTTCTTCTCTGCTAGTGTTAGGCAGCACCAGGAGTGAGGGAGTTCTTCCTACGAAGCGGCGTTTCGACGAGGGCCAAGTTGCCAACATCGATTACTCCCTTCGGCCAAAAAATCTCCAGTCCTGGCCGCCGACGGTATATGGTGTGGTTTCTGTCGCAGGCCTGATGCTACTTGCGTAGCGGGAGGGAGCATGAGGGTTGACGGGTTAAATCGAATAAGACAACATTATAAGAGGTATTTAGTAGCAGATGGCTCCGAAACTCCTTAGTGAATCGATTGCCACTATCGCGTTACGGCCATGTAAAGAGAAGAGAGCAAGGTTAGCAGTCATCACCGTCTTATCCATCTCAGGGGGTCTATTTACCCGCTACACCACCACATATACCAAGGTCAGTAATTACCACCATCTTATCTATCTCAAGGAGTCTACTTACCCACTACACTACTAAACACACTAAGGGTAGTGTCATGTTCCAAGGCGTTGCCCTCACCTAACATATGCTAATTGGTGACCTAATTGGGTGGTACCGAAAGCCGCAGCAATTACGCGCCATACCCGAAATGCGGGGAATTAATGGCGGATAGACACGCGACCGGTGAGGAGGTGACGGGTAAATAACCAGAGTTGCCCTTGCTGGTTGCTGGCAATGATGCATTCAATATCCGGCTAGAGATGCGGAGAGCTACGGGCTAGGGGAAATAAAAAGAGTGGTGGCAGATAAACTTTGTCTTCCGTGCTTAACTTCCCGGTACCACGTCTCCACCAAGAACCTAACCCCAGCTGAGCACCACCCGTCGTCGCTACCCGTCGCGATGCGTCTCCTCCCTCTTGGGGTGCTCGCCGCGCTCCTCGGCCACCCGGCCGCCGCCCTCAAGATCGCAGCTAACCTGCAGTGGATCGAGCACACGCCGCTCCCCTACACCAACAACAACCTATACGCCGCGGGCCCCGACCGCCCCGTCTTGGCGGACGGCGGTGTCGTCTCGCTCTCGGACGAGTCGGACACCATCATCGGCGCCAACTCGGAGACGCAGGGGCTCAAGCAGTACGCGACGCACAAGAACTACCGGCTGATCTACGTGCTCGTCGAGGTCACCTACCGGCTAGTGGCGAGCCGCGCGTCGGGCGTGCACAAGCTGCCGGACCTCAAGGGCAAGAAGATCGGGACCTTTAATGGCACCAGCGCCGAGGTGTTTGTGCGCGCGCTGCTCTCCGACGCGGGGCTCAAGGGTGGCGATTACACTCTCGTCAACACCCTCGTCAACGGTAGCATGTGCATGCGCGCGCCGTGCGGGCCGGGCACGCTGCCGGCCATGCTCAAGCGGCGCGAGATCGACGCGTTCGGGTGCTGGGAGACGGCGCCGGAGCTGGCGATCGAGGATATGGGCGAGGCCGAGGTCAGCGTGTTCAAGAACGCGACCCTATTCCGCGAGGTCTTCAGCCTGTACGCAACCGCCGAGGCGCTGGGAGACACCAAGAAGCGGGCCCAGATCGTGCGCTACATCAAGAGCGTCAACGAGACGCTGGAGCTGTTCAAGAAGGCCCCCAACAAAGTCCTGCCGTTTGTGAGCAAGACCATCAACGTCCCCGAGACGGTGCTTGGGAAGGTGTGGAAGGACCACGTCTGGGGCCCTGGGAGCCTGGGCAAGGACCTGATTGACTTCCTGGAGATGGAGGAAAAGTACTTGAGCAGGATGGACAGCAGAACCGCCGCGTCGCGGGCAGACCTCGAGAAGTTTGTGGACGCAAGCGTGTACGAGGAGGCACTGAAGCTCTGAGCGGAGACAACAAGTAGGTGTAGCGCTACGGATGCAATGTGGAACATTGATGTCATAATCTATATACACACCTAAACCCTGCTGCCTCATTACTCGTCCTCCTCGTCCGTCTCTTCGCCGCCTCGTCCCTGAGTTCCGATGATCTTTTGTAATGGCAATGAGTCCCGAGTCCCCTGTCACCATCCTCGGGATGGTTGCTGCCAGGAAGAGGTGGGACATTCTTGGGGAATCATATATTGTGCTACGTCTCTGATCTTGCGCCAATTTACTCCCGGCCCAACGTTGCTTCACGAGACGTTGTCGATCGCAGCATCGGAAGTATTCAGAGCGAAGCCGTATGAGGTTTGCTCTATCTCGCGCAAATTGTCTTCCTTTTAGTGGTCGGCCATCTTGATCCTTATCTCGATACCAACCCCAACCTCAACAACAACAACTAAAGACTATCTCGTGTCCCCGCTAGGCCTCCAACAGACCAGTCAGCCACACATACCACTCATACAGCATATCCCCGCAGGGAGTGCCCGAGGCTACGCTACTCATTACTCTAAGCCGGATGAATTCCAGCCTAGTAATCTAAGACGAATCTGGGCATACAAAATTTCCTACTTCGTTCGTAGTCCTAAGTTAGGGTGAGATGTGATTGATTAACCCTGAAAATAGGGTCGCTAGGGTGGATCACACAGGAGGTAATTGTCTGCTAGTCGCTATTTATGCGATAGATCAACAGGTTAGCAAGAGGAAATACGACTGTCCTGTCGCAAGCCTGCCCAATTACGGAGTGAGGTGACCATCATGATGAAGCGAAGTACCGCGCACTAATCTTCGGAAATGTGATGCCCCCAAAGCCGGAACAACCCCTGGCTTCCAACCCACTCCCAAACTGAGATAGCCAAAAGCTGTGTCCCGTCACGCAACCCGAAGTGCTCAACCCCCTCTTTGGGGGCTGGCGCGGTTCGCCCCGTCTATTATTGGCTGCGGAGGACGTGGACACAGTGTGGGCGCACTATGCGGCGGTGTAACCCCGATATTTCCCCAGCTGCCAAGTCTGCATGCATACCAAAACATATATCACACTTTCTATCCGCCCAAGACCGTCCAATGTCCATATGCCCCAGTCAACGGCCCTCCAGGTATCCCTGTCAATAACTCAGGCTCCTGACAGCGACAAAAGCTGGAAATGGATTTCGGCCTCACCCTTGTTCCATCGAACACGGAGGAATCCACCACGCGCATTGAGAATGAGCGTGACGAGTTCGGCAATCCCAAGGCCCACCGGTCCGACGTGACAGGCTTTGATCGGAAGGGCGCTACCGCCCTCATCGCCGTCAACGGCTCCATGCCGATCGTGCTGCACGGCATCGGCACGCCGCCGCCTCCGGCGTACCCAGGGGCACCTCCGAGCCTGGCCAACACGCCGCTGTACACGCTTGTTATCTTCGACTGGCACCTGGTGTGCCGCGTGCCGGGCAAGCTGTTTCGTGAGGCGCACATCGAGGTGACCTTTACGGCGCAAGCGGACAGAGGAGACGCCGAGCCGCGCGCGGCCCAGCACCGGGCGAACGGAGGCTTGGATTCGTTCTGGGACCCGGTGGTGGTCGAGTGGGCGCCGGCGGGAACGACATGGTATCATAAGACAGCGCACACGGTGGCGACCAGCCACGCCGTAGAAGTGAGTGTCCAAGCCGAAGCCGCTCCCTTCTTTAGTTGCGGGCCAAAGTACACGTGGACGCGCAGCGATAGTGGAGCCGAGAGGATCGCAGCAATCCGGGTAATGGGGGATAAGTGCTGGGGCGAGGGTCAGCGGACGCAGGCGAACGGGGTGCGGTGGGATATGGTGGAAAACGAGGCGACGCGTAGCGGCGTGGCCAGCGAGCTACGAACGGCGGTGCTGTTGCGCCGGCAGCCCATGGACAGTGGCCAGTTCCTCGGCGTGGTGAAAATCACGTCCAAGGTCTCCGCTCTGCACGGCTTGAAAGAAAAGTGGTGGGCCGCGGTTGGCGTCCTACCAGAGGACGACCCGCTAGTGTTTGACCCGAAAGTGCAGGACCGGCCGGGCCCGTATGGCGGTCTGAGGAACAAGCTGGATACCTTTGCGATACAAGAGTCGGCGCAGATCAAGACGATCTATAAAGAGGGAGCCGCGGGCATCAAGGGCGGCGAGCAGGAGAAAGAGAAGGAGAAGCAGGGCGCAGAACCCAGGCAGCTTTGAACAGGAATCGGATTTTGGAGCCTCACTGGTTGGTACTGGTTGATCGGAAAAGGAGACAACATTCAGTCCTCATCCCTTCCGGGACTGGCTCGGGCTCTTATTGGCCAGTCGAGTATATACGTGGTCCGCCTTTGCCTCGTCGGATGAATTCGGAGTCAACCCTATCGACAACACGGTCGATCCCCTCGCCGTCTGGTTGATTGTCAAGCAGTATGCTCGCGTCCACCCACTTGTTCTGCAAGGTGTTCGACTTCGCCCCGGCGGTGTGCACTAGGCTCTGCAAGTTGTCGAACATGTAGTGCATGTACTCCGGATTGCGCATCCGCTGTCGATCTGCTTGCGTTAACTTTGCGTTGCGCTCACTTGCTTCGTAACACCATAGTATGAGTGCCGTAAAACCGGCTGCCAGCGCCGTTGCTGCTGAGCTTCCCCTGCGGTTCCCAATCTCTTGGAACTCCTCACCGGGGAAGAGGTAGTCTACTTGGTCTTGGTTCACAAACCCCGAGCTTTGCCCCGTCTCTGTGGCCGACCCAACCACACGGATGGCTGCGTCCGATCCAGCGGGATAGAGCTTTTTGAGGCCGCCATAAAGGCCTTGGTCCGCAGCGGCGCAGTACATGATGATGTTATCCGAGGCGGCCCCGGCAATCTGGCGCTTGAGCCGCGAGATCTCGTCCGTGTTGTGTTCTGTTTCGATCAGCGTCCAGCTCATCGATATGATATGGACCCCCTGAGACCGTGCCCACTGTATAGCCTGTATATGCCAACAGGTTAGGAGATCGAAGCTTTGGGAAAGATAAGCAGTTGGCACTTACCTTTGCGGCTTCGTCGGCTGTTGACGTCCACACGTCACTGCTATCGTCGGCTGCGAGCCGCCATCGGTCGTCTCGCGAGACTACCTTGTTCAGCGACTTCAGCTTGGCAACGTACAGATCCACATGCGGACAGGCAATGGCAATGAGACGCGCCATTGTGGTTCCGTGTCCCTCGGTCGACTGATAGAACGGCGTGCCGCTGCTGGTGGGCTCCTCCGTAGGCCAGCCGCCCTTGACTATGGATCTCAGGTCCTGTTGCTCCGCGTCTACACCATCATCGATAAGTGCAATCTTGATTCTCGTATTCTTGTCGCTGGCTTGCACGTAGGTTGACACGAAATTCTGGAGGCTCTTGACCCATCGATGCTGCTTGCTGTGAGACGGAAGTGGTATAAGCAAAATCCTGCACATGGTCTTATCCCAACGACGGGGGTCTTACAATGATGTTTCGTCGTCTTTCCTAGCCGGCTTCATGACGAGTTTCCCTCCGGACTTTGACGAAGGCTCTGGCGTCGTGCGATCAATAGCAAATTCCAGGGCCACAAAGTCAATATCAAACGCTGGTTCCGACACGCCCGTCACTCCCCAAGCTGACATGCCAGATATGTCGATCTTGGTGGGTGGCCCGGAAAGGACGACTTTCGTGTCTGCCGGATAGGTTGGCTGTGCATTGCCTGTCCGCCGAGAGACCCGCGAAACCATATTCTCTAGGTCTTGTTGTCTCGCGTCCAGCAAGGCTGTTTTCCCTTCTCTAAACTTTGCTGGCTCTTGCTGCTCTCGCTCGAGGTTCTTGGTACGCAGCTCCAGCTGCTGCCGGTAGAAATTCTTCGCCTCTTCCAACCATTTCAACTTTTTCACGTCGTCTTCAGTCGGATTTGTGCTTCTCACCGTTTTCTGGTCCAGTTTTTGGACGTCCGCTTGGACGTCCGCCCTGTACTTCTTTATGTCAGCCACTTCTCTTTCCAGCTTTTTAATGGCAGCCTTATTGATCGCCTCTTTCCTCGCGATGATCTTTAGCTTTCGAGCAACTCGAACTTCCTTGCGTAACTCTTCTTCGAACTGCGTCACGTCGAGGAGGTGCCGCGTGTGGCTTTCGAGCCCCTATCAACCGGACCGGAGTGTTAGTTATAGAGCTTCCAACGTAGTCCATTCCTGCGAGATGGCAGAAATACCATTTCTGTGTAAAGGTGGAGAACTCTGAGCTGCCGAAGGTTGGCCAGGCCATTGCTCCCTGCCCAGCTACGCAGCACCGACGTCGTCCCGGTGGAGTAGAGCCAAACTTCAGCTACCCTCGGTGCGCTGGCGATGACCACGTCGGAGCATAAGTTCGGCTTGTTCCAATCCAGGTAACGGATGTCAAAATCTTTGAGGCAAGCCTCGATAAACTCATCGCTGCAGGGGGCTTGTTGGTTGTCTCGGACCTTGAGCTTCAGGATGCGCTTGACCTTCTTCTCCTTGAGCATCTTGAACACGTTGAACAGCGCGGCTTTAGCATCTCCCAGTAGCAGCGGGTTCACTTCTACCGGGGCGCCCTTGATCTTCCGGTCTGCCGCGTCGGTGGGATCGATGCTGACGTCGACTTGGGCGAGTGTGTTTCCGCACTGGAAGAACGAGTACATCTTCTCGCTGTCGAACCCGGTGAGGGGCCGTTCCAGTCGAAAGATGGTATGTAGTGCTTGCGAGTCTACCCGAGTCAATTCCCTGTGCAGCGTTCCGCACCATGGGGGTAGAGGCAACTTACGATTGGTCTTCCCAAAGAAACACCGACAAGCATCCTCGAATCCCCCCAGAGAGAGTGCGCTCTCCACGAGATACCGCTCAATATCTTTATCCAGCGCGTCGGAGGGGATTACCTCGCAAGTCGATGCAGTACTGGCAGTCGGCCCTGTTACGGTTCCGTCTTTGTCGACCACCGAGGCCGCGGCATGGGATACCACTGCTTTATTTCGGGTCGCCTGTTTGCGCGGCTGCTGATGGAGGAGGTATGGCGATAGGTCCTGACCGTTCTTCTCCATCAGAACCTTTGGCTGCTTTGTGATCAAGGCAGCGACAGCTCCCAGAGTGTGCCGTGACTCGGTAGACATCTTCCCGGTTTCAGCCATGCAGATGTTGCATACGTTGCCGGATGCATCCTTGTTATGGCACGCCCGCTCGTGGTAGTTCAAGCAGTTCGGATCGACTGCGTCATGGAGAGGAGTGTTCCCGCCGTCCCTTGTGGCCAAAACTGCGTCGGCCGGCGAGATTAAGATCAGGGCCTCGGTGATTGCTAGCTTTTTCCTGACCGCTACGTGTAAGCAGTTTTCTTTGGCTGTGTTCTGTGAAGCGATAGCACGGGCGGCATGGTTCCCATTTTTCGGGTCGGACAACGGGAGTCGTTCGGCGGCGCGACACATTCGAAGGATGATTTCGCCGAGGCCCTTCTGTGCGGATCCAGTATCGGAAAGAGCTGCGAAGAGGTGGATGGGGGTTGACCCGTTTTGGCCATCCTGGGTGGAGAGCATCGCGGGATCCATCGACGTTGCTATCTCGGCTAGGGTTCCGGCGGCCTTGAACATGGCGTCAGTAGCGCGGATATCGTCGGTATCGATCTTTTTGGCGAGCCAGTGCAGAATCGTCGGGTCCCCGGGGCCGCCTCCGGTCTTGCACTTCCGAATCTGGGACGAGAACACTTCCTCGATGTTTTTTTTCTTGTCCTCAGCGCTCAGCCTTTGACTAGACAGCGTGATGAGGGCATTATTGACATTATGCAAGAGGTTTTTTCGAAGCTGGGGGATCGACAATCCGGGCGCTGTGGCCTCCATGGGCGGGAACGTCGCTGGAAAGGGGCCATGGTGAAAGCTCGGGTCAAAGTCATGGCTGGAATCATTGGTTAGGGAGCGCGCGAGCGTGTTTGTGACAGTCATCACGACTGTGGATTGGGGTAGCTGTGCGAGGTAGAGAAAAAAAGATGAAGCGTGGAGTTAACACATCTCAGGCTCTGGCAGTCATAAGATGGGCGCCGTCTTTTGGCATTGCCAGCCTTTGGCGGGTTACCGAGCGGGGCCAGCAAGACAGTACCTTGAAGCGGAGGGAGACACTGTGGTCACTTGGCGAGGCCGTAGCTGCAGGCGCCGTGGCACCTTCGACATGTTTGCCATTGGTGAAAAGGTGGACGGATCTGCACGCAGCTAGATGTATTGCCATTTTTCGATGAAAGCAGGGCCTCGTTCCTATGATAGGTTCCCCAGCACACCAACTTCGACCACGCGATGCCGAAAAAATCGAACGATGGCGGCCCTACCATCCAATGGGCGCTCATTCAACCCCCAGAAGAATGAAGACACTGCAGAATGGCAGCTGCACACGCACATCGTCACAGCGGGCACACCGCATTGGCAGGACGGACTTCGGGCGCGACGCTACGCGAATTACGCCGAGTCCATGTCTCTCTGCCTAACACGCCTAACACGCTGCCCCGCAATGGGAACGGGGACTGGACTGTTCAACTGGGTTGGACCAAGTGGGAGGTAACCCTGTGGTTCGACCGAGGCCATTTCATCACGTTGCTAACGTCAACTCCCGTTTTGTTCTCGCCCCCCCGCCCGCCTCACCCACGCAGCACCGATAGAATCAACATAACATACGCTATGGACACGATCGACTTTGACTTCTACATTGGCCCTGACAGTGGTGATCTTTTACCGCCACCAGAGGGCCTCTTCGACTTCGATTCCGGGTTAGGTTTTGGCCTGCCGCCACGTTACCGAACGCCGCGGCCTCCATCGGAACCAATAGTACCCCTATCTGATAGCACCTTGGTGTCCCCGAGGCGCGCCAACGGGGGTCTTGGACGAGAGCGCACTCCTAATGTCAAGTTCGTGGCCGTTGTCGTACCTATCATTCCCGTCAGCCCTGGTGGTCGCCAGGTAGGTTCCAGAGGCGATCCTAAAGACTGACTTCAGCTGTATTACAGGGTCTTCAACATTCATGGATTCAGCGGGGAGCACGCTTGGCTTTCCAGCTCGGGGAGAGTGATTCCATGGAGCAGCTCTAGGCTTTCCTTCTCCATCCCAGAGCTATTTGACGATGGCGTCGATAACCAACGGTTTGAGGAGGTGGCTAAAGGTCTGCTTGACCTCATCGCAACTGAGCTATCGGGAGAGAGCGAAGACGTGAGTCCCTATCCCTCCCCAGCGGACCATACGCTCGGGACACTAAATAATGCTCGACCGCATCACAGTACGTAATTGCCTTTCTGGCTTGCGACATCGGGGGGACAGTGGTGAAGAAGGTACGATATCGATCCAACTCCCCGGCTTTGCTACCCTCCACGTCCCCTGACACGTATACAGGCGCTTCTCCAAGCATCGGAGAGCGATCTGGACAAGTACCAGAATATATTCCAGAAGACATCAATATTGGTAAGTAAACATAGCCAACCTCCCCGTGGACTCACGGCGGTGGCAACTCGCAGCCCAACGGCGATGCCGTCAAGCCGGGTTGTGATAGAGCATGCCATCTGACATCATCTCCAAGATCTTCCTGGCGACCCCGCATCGAGCTAGCTTCAACCATCCGTGGCAGTCCATCCTGTTCAAGCTTGTGTGGAAATTTTACACCGGACGCGTCGATGTGTGGAGTCCTGAACAGATTGACAGGCTCTCTTCTCTGTGCCAGTCGATCACGGAAAGCTTCGATCGGATGAGGAGCCTAAACAAGTTTCGCATCGTCAGTTACTACCAGGATGAACCAGTTGATGACGAGTATGAGCTTGTAGGTCCAAGAGCCCCTTTGCTGCCACTTTGATGCTGAGACAGAAGCCAAAGCTCCTCCCTAAATTTGCAGCTACGATGGGCTGGCCAACAGAAATAGGGGTTCGGGCACATCGTCACCATAACCTAGTGGGCGATTTCTACATACCGGCTGATCAGTGGCGGCTGCGTCGGCATGTCGAACACGCACAAATTGGTACGTGATTCCCTTCTTCGCAAAGCCCGCGGAGTCATTGTGGTTGTGAGTGGTCGGACTAACCTTGTGTGACCCCAGCGACTCGCATGGACTACAAGGCATGGCTGGACATCCTGAGAGAAGCGAGCCCAGCGATCGTTCCTCTGGATAACACCGACGGTAAACTCTATCCTGTGTTTTGCGAGTGGCTCGTGGAATCGAATGTCATGGTGAAACGATGGGCGCTGGACACGGAACCCACCGTTTCGGAGCTCGACGGCAGCGCGAGTGCCGTTCGTGGTGAATGTCGCAACCTGCTCAAGCTATCGATCGTGACAGGTACTGACAGCGGGGACTGCTCCGGTCTCCATTCGTCATTGGTACAAGTTATCCGGTCCAAACGCCTTGACAGCAACTTGGAGACCGACGTCTTCTTTGGCATTTCTGCGTGCTTCGCGGGTGGGGAACCCTCTACCACCTCCCAAATCCTCGCCACACTCTGCTTGCAGCTCTTGGAAAGCAACCCAAACCTACTCAAGAGCTTGGATACGCCGATAGAAGACGTCGATGTTGCGATTCAGTTTCCGCATTCGACTTCATTGGAGTCGCTCCTTTGGAAGTGTCTTGAACGACTCCTTGGGCCTGATTTTCCTGGACGGATGTACTTGATGGTCTATCCCCCGAGCGACGCGACTCTCTCCCAATCATTCAATAAGTTTTACCACAAGTGCTTGTCGTGGCTGAGCGCGTCGGAGGTATCTGCAAGCTTCCTCTTCGTTCGTCAAGTCGAGGAGTGCGATCCACCCGGGAGCGTCGGATCGAACTACCAGATGTGCATCGCGGTCGCGGATGCGGATGGACTCATCGAGCCACTGGAGAAGGATATCGAGTCCCAGCTAGCTCTTGCCGCACTGCCGCCGTCCACAGGAACCATGCATGCGGGCAGCGTCTTTCCTTTGCTTTCCTCGCAACCATTCGACTCTTTTCTGCTCATCGACTTAGCAACCAGACACGTTCTGGCCTCACCGGTGGCCTCAAGCATGGCAAAGGCGCTACTCGATTCCATACCGTCGACGAGACGGGATGTGGTCAGAATGGGCCTCATGTGGCTGGCCTACGGCACGAGACCTCTTTCCTCTCGTGAATTCGCCGTTGCTCTGTCCGGTGCCATCAAAGAAGATTACGATTCGAATCGTATTGATACAGAGGCCGAAGAGCTTCTGCGTATTTTCGCGGGTTGTTTAAGGTTACGATCTGGGAAACTTTGCGCTGTCCTTCCCGGATTGATCAAGTTGGTCACTACAGAGGAGAAGGGAGACCATTCGGCCTGGTACATGATCTCGGAGAAGACAGCGCATCACAATCTTGCCGACATTTGTATGGCGAGAATTCGGATCTTGACAACGCACTCGGTTAGGAAGCGCGGCACATCGTCCGCCCCTGGGTCCCCAGAAGCCTCTCAGATCGATTCGAGCACAACTCTACCTCACCAACGTGATCCCCTGCTCATGTACGCGATAGATAACTGGTACAATCACGCAAAGAAGTCCCCTCACCCTCCCAGAGCTGGTTGGGTAAACGAGGACTTTTTGTTGTGGCTCCGCATTAGATTATCCACCGCATCACTGGCAGCCTCACGCTTCGGCACGGCGAAAAGCGGTCCTGACGAATTGGCTTGGGACCCCTCCTCTCTTTCCGCCCACACCCAACAGCCCTTTGACAGCTGCCTATCAGCAATACTGGCTGGTAAGGCTCAGCGGGCGCCTGGTGTACACAGCGTGTGGTCCCTCATCGCCATGGCAGCGGCCCGCAATGGCGATGATAGGCTCGCTAAAGAGTTGATATTGCGTCACGGTGCTGACGACTCGGAAACCATCCTGGCGATTTCCAAGCACGGAGGACAGTCTCTGCTACATCAGGTCCTTCCGACCAAGAGACTCGTTTTCGAGAAGAACCTCAAGGCCCTCTTGTTGGACGCCGTACGGCTCGGACACACCCAACTTGTGGATGCGCTTCTCCAAGAGCTTGACTCTAGCGATATCCGTGCATCGCAAGAAACGAAACGCGAGATCCTGCAGGAATGGGCGCTGACTGGGCAACTCACGATCGGACCGGGAGACCCGTGTTGGAAGCTGGTGTCTCCCATCGATGTGCTACAGCATCAAGATGCGTCGGGAAATACGCCACTTCACATCGCCGCGAAACACGGTCACCGGGATGTGGTGAAGACATTGCTGGATGCCGGGGTTGACATCAACCGAAATAACAATAATGGGGAGACAGCTTTGTTCTTGGCGTCGAAGCACGGTCATCGCTCGATCGTCCACCTCCTGCTACAGAAAGGTGCCTCCCGCATATCGGATGGGAGTCGGTTCAAGTTGACCGCTCTTCATGCTGCCTGCGCGGGAGGTCATTACGATATCACCATGGTTCTCCTCGACAGCACCGAACGTATTTCTGACCTTGATTCTGAGGACAAGACGCCGCTCCATCACGCGCTAGAAAAAGGACATGTCCACGTCGCGGTGGCTCTGCTCGGGAAAATGCCAGAGCTTCCAGAAGGCGAACGCCGAGTTCTCGATAGCCATGAAAATCCATGGGCATCGGCCCTCGAAATGGCAGTCGACTACAATATGCTCCCGATCGTCACTGCGTTCCTGAAACGTGGCGCTGACCCGAACCTCATCTGCACCGATGGGCGAACTCTTGTGCACCACGCCGTGAAGTTCGGCTACTTCGACATATTGCTTGAGTTGATGGAACACGGCTGCAAGTTGTATGAGAAACCATCTGACTTCTTCTCAAGCGTCACGGTACTGGACTCGGCGGCCACGCGCGGCCACCATCGCATCTTGAAGTTGTTGCTGGAACGCTCAGAGCCACGCGAGTATCAACATCTAGTCGGGTCAGCGTTGACGCTTAGCAGTCGCTGGGGACAGACCGAGGCTGTGCGATTGCTTCTTCCGCACTACACGGGCAACGACCACAACAAGCTAGCCTTCGTCGCTGCGGGGATGGGCCGGGTTGAGATTGTTACATTCTTTCTTGACCATGGCACCAATAAAAACCTGAAGAATTCAGATGACAACGGGCAGACCCTCTTGCATATCGCCGCCGAAAAGAACCATTCTGGGCTGGCCCGGGCCCTACTTCTGCGTGGGGTCCAGTTGGAGATACGGGATGACGATGGGCGGACTCCCCTCCTTGTCGCAGCACGCGAGGGTTCATTCGCCATTGTCGACATGCTTGTCAAGGCAGGTGCCAAGGTCAACTCCGCCGACAACGAAGGGAACACGCGCGACGCTCTGCTCGAGAAGGCGCGCGCCTGGGAGCAGGAGCGCCTTGCTCTCGTAAAGGAAAACGAGAAGCTTCCGTCCGCTAGCCATGAGAACATGGCCGCGCCAGACTTGACTGATGGCACCTCTGGGGCGCCCCCTGTGCCCGAACCTGCTGTCACCCCGACGGCTCCTGCCGACACCGAGACGGAAGCGCCCAACTCAGCGCAGTGCGCCGTGGCCAAGCTCAATTATGTCGGGTGGTCAGCATTCACAGCACGGCGGCTGAATTCCGAAAGCCAGTCGTTTGCCATCGACGTGCTCAAGGGCGAGCCGGTCGTAGGCTTTGACTACACGACCTTCTGGCGGTCGAGGAATGCGAAAAAGAGCGGCGGCCCCAGCAAAGCCGCCGAGGCCAAGCTAGCGCCAGCGAGTGCCAAGCCGGACGCGAAGCAGAAGCAGCCGTTGGTGCCTGAGCGAATCCGCATCCACTCCCAGTCCATCCTCAAAATCCTCGAGATCATCAGTGGCGAGACGCTATCAGAAAGCGGCGACCCCATAGTCATGATCCGGCCGTACAAGTTCCTGATCTATCACGAGGAACTAATCAGGCTCAAGTTCGGCGAGCTCAAGGATAAGTTCGGCGGCGACAGCAGCACCGCATCGGGGAATTCTGCCCCGGAGCCAGCCGCCACCGACCCAAAAGCGGAACCAGAGGACTCCGAGAAAGAGGATTACGCCCTGACAGCATCGCTCGTTGCGTACGAGCAGCTGGGGTGTTTGGTCGAGTTTATGGACACGGAGATACAACCCAAGATCTGGAGCCTATCGCGCGACGCGGGCGGCACCCGGGCCCAAGCCGTGTCGTTCCCCGACGTCTGGTATCTGTTCAAGCCGGGCGACGAGATCGTCGACCAGAGCAACCGTCAGGTCTACCGCGTGGTGGGCATGACGAGCGTCAGCCACAAGGTGGTCTCGCCATGGCGCAATTACTACGACAAGTCCGAGGCCAAGTCGGACGAAACGCCCGTCACGCTACACTGCGTCTATATCGACTTTGATGGCATGCACCTGGGCCCGGCGAGCCGACTCTTTGAGATCGCGCGATTCGATGGCGAGCGTGCCGTCAGGTCGCTTGAAGTGTACCCGCTCTGGTATGCCGAGGACAGCCATGCGCTGAGAGACGCGCTCGCCGCGCGGGGCCGCATGTTCCTCGACGTCGTCGGAATCAAACACATGCACTACAACGGTCTGAGGCTCGACGTGCGCGACGAAATCGATAGCCAAGTGGTTGTCGACTTTGAGGAGGCGTTTGTCGCTCGTGGCAACGCAGACTGGCGGCCTGTCGTCGAGCAGCTCATTGGCCAGTCCAGGCTGCCAAAGATCAAAAATACCGAGTGCGCTGCCGAGTGTTGCCGCGCTGAGTCGATCTACAAAGATGACGAAGTCGAGGAGAAGCGTTGCCAGGACTACATCGGCAGTCTGATTCCCGAGAACCCTAACCGCCTCCCCTCGGTGGCCATTTACCCCCGTTTGCTCCAGGGCACACGATCGCCCGACAACGCGCTAACGGACGACGAACTCGTCATCATGACATATCGAGTCTTTGGATTTGTGCTGAAAAGCCGGAAGTGGGGTAAGTTATAGTATTGGTATCCTAGTCTTGCTTTTTTTGCACAGTCCATTGTTTTGGCGTACACTAACAGCGCGGTGGTAGCTAAGCTTGACCTCACCTACCTCAGCCACATCGAACCGATCAGCGTGCTATCAAAAAGCAGTGGCGTCGCCGGCGCTGCCAACGCGTACGGGGAAGCCAGGGCTAAGAAGGCAAAACCAACGTTTGAACAACTGGTGCTACCACAGGGCCACAAGGCGATGGTCCTCTCGCTCATCGCGCAATATTACCGTGACAAAGAGTCCGGGACTGCCGATACGGAGCAGATGGACATTATCCAGGGCAAGGGTGTGTACTACGGCCAGTCTGTCCCGCTATCTCGAGTTCACGAGACTAACTTCTCTTGTCGTAACCAGGCAAGGGCCTGATCATTCTCTTGCATGGCGCACCGGGCGTGGGCAAGACAGCGACGGCTGGTCAGTACTTACCGCCTAGTGTTTGTCAGAAACACCCTGTTCGTGTTGAGATCTAACCAGGGTGATAACCAGAGGGCGTAGCCGAGTTATTCAAGAAGCCGTTGTTCCAGATAACCTGTGGTCAGTAAACAGAGCTGATATCCTCACGTTGGTATGGGAGGCCGGTTATCCAACTTATTAGTCTTTGCAGGTGACCTCGGAACGACGGCAAGCGATGTCGAAGTTGTCCTCGACACAAACTTTGCGCTAGCGAATCGATGGGGTTGCATTCTCCTGCTCGACGAGGCCGACGTATTCCTGACGGCCCGATCACCTCAAGACTTTAAACGCAACGGCTTAGTTGCTGGTTAGACTCTCTTCTCCTCCCCTTTTCGCAACTGAACACTCGTCTTTGAATGGTAGAGATTTCATAACTGACGTTTGTGCAGTATTCTTGCGTGCTTTAGAATCCTACGCTGGCATCCTGTTCCTCACCACTAACCGAATCGAAGACTTCGACGAAGCGTTCCGGTCGCGTGTACATATTAGTCTGCACTATCCACAGTTGGACCAGACGTCAACGCTTGCCGTCTTCCGACTAAATTTACAGCTGATTCGGGAGCGATTTCACAGGAAGGGCCGTCGGCTAACAATTGATGAGAAGGGCATCCTTTTGTATGCAGAAGAATACTGGGTCAACCACGAAGAAGGGCGTTGGAACGGCCGCCAGATTCGCAACGGCTGCTTGACAGCGCTGGCCTTGGCCGAGTTTGCTGCACAGGGTGGCAGCCACGAGCACATCATGGACGCGGATGCCGAGGTCAAGTTGCAGGTCAAGGAACTGGATGTTGTATCACGCGCCTATCTCGACTTCAACTCATACCATGCGAAGCTCTTGGGCAACGATTCCGGGAGGCGAGGAGCCAACGCCCCGCGCATCCGCGCGCTAAAGACGGGCGGGAAGACAGATCTTGAAGAAAGCGGGAACGCGTTCATGATGCCCGTTGCGCCGCACACGCCATCTTGGTCGCGAGGCGCTATCGCATTGACACAGTCGGGGACCAGCCTGGCGGTGAGCTCGGCGTACCCGCATGCTTTGCCGGCACCAGCCAACACCCCTCCGGACCCGGCCAACTACGCCCCCGCTCCACACATGTACTACCATCCACAGCCTAGCACAATGCAGGGGTTTCCACTGCAGAACACCACCAGCAACTTGACCGATATGGGAATGCACCTGGGCCAGCAGCCGCCGTGGCCGGGTTCAACCCCCAGCAGACCTGTTCCTGGCCCCTGGCAGGGCCAGCCACCAGCCGCAGGTCAGGCAGCCGGGCAGAGCCATATCTATGGGCAGGGGCAAAGACAAAGTTAACACGTGTGGTACGCTCTACAGAAACTCTCCAGTGCCATATCCGTAAGAATCAACTTAGTACATTCACTGCCACAAATACATGGACCACAATGACACAATGTCACTATACGCGCTAGTGAGACTGAGCCACTACTGTGACGAAAACCGAATCCTACAGATAGGTCTATAAAGGAGAAGTTCTCTAGAGCTACTAGCACACACTTAACCCTAAGTCGGGTGACCGGCTTTTAGACTGACCCACTTTTAGACCACGCACTAAAATCGCACCCCCACTACATCACCAACTTCAATTGCCTATAACTTCGTCAATTAGATAGCTACGTCAATACAGCTTGCAGTTTCAGAATCCTCTTCTTCTGGGAATTCAGAATCTGTAGTATTCTCCCTAAAAGCTAACCTCTGTACGCGGCGGATCTCATTAATACCAGCGAAGGCCTTATTAGAGTCGATTTCAACCCTCCTTCTCTTCCAGCCTCTCGCGCGTTTAAGGTCTTCCTAGGCGGCTTGTAATTATTATTGAATAGTAGCCAATTGAAAATCCATGTTATTAAATCCTTTATAGGCCTTCCGTATAAAAAGCTGCTTATTAGCAGTACGTTTAATACCGTGTAGAAAACACTCACCTTAAGCCGAGAAGTTCTTAACCTTTTTAAGGGTAAACCATATAGGCTAGTCCTCCGAATTTTTACCTAGAATAGGATTATTAAATAACTTAAGGCTTACAGAAGGTGTGGGTGCTACTATACTAACGTAGCTATTAGAATTCTTAATAATAAAGCAGTTGATGGCTAGAAGAAAGATTTTGTAAAGCTATTTAACAGTAATATTATCGTTAGTCCACCTGTTTTTAATTAGTTTAAAAGCCTAGCCTTTAAATGGGGTTAAGTCTCGTAGGTACAACTATTATTATAGGCTCTTACCCTTACAAATAATTAAGGGGTTTAAAAACTAGCCGTTAGTTAAAACGAACCTTAAAATAGTCGTTTAAATTCAGTCTCCAGATTTCTTCTTTTATAAAAGCTTTTTAGATTTAAAACCTATAACTAGACTGTTATCTTTGTTAAACTTCAGGAACCCACAGGGCTATAGTACAGCGGCTGTGGCTCAGAAGAAGAAGTGCGTACTGGTCTAAGCCGTATTATAGTGCCTACGGCACTGTAGGAAGCAAACAAAAGCCTGAATTACAGGGCAGTGGCACTGTAAATAAGAGTGTTACAGCGAATATATTACGACCTGCACCCGACACAGGCCTCGAGAGGACTGGCGCGGGTTAAGACAGAACGTATGGCAGGACGCCAACAGGTAGGGGGCGTTCCGAAGACGGCTTGTTAAGTTAGCACTCTTAGACGGGGGGTTTAATGTCACTGTAGGTCGCTGTCACTATAATGCATAGAGGTGAGTCTGAACAGTAGGACATAAATGAATAATTGAATACTAGTGTGAGGAACCAGAGTCCCTTACAGTGGTTATAGGCATAACTATAATTATCTATATTAATTAACTAAAAGGTACTTTATACCTTAATCACTATACTTACTTAACACGAAGAGTGATCACAGTGATTAGAATACCTTTAATTACTGTGATTACCATGCTCTTAGTGAGATTAGAGTGATTACTTAACGATTAGTCGTAAGGGCTTTAGGTCTTTACACCCTTAGCCCAGTACGTAATACCGTGTATATTACCTTCCTACACTGTTCCTTCTACGGGGGATTTATCGGGCCGCCCCGGCCTAAGTGACAGCTTATAAGGTCGTCACACGATTCCCCCTTTTCAACATTCTTTTTCTATAAAAAACTACTTATACGTTCCTTCTTCCTTTTACTAATTATTATATCGTCTAATTAGGTAATTAAGAACAGGAGAAACGTAACGCCCTCCTTAACTAAATACCATATTACTAATATTAAGTTTATTCTTACTTTTAGGATCGTTATGCCTGTAAAGTGTAGTCGCTGTTACTGTTTAAACCTGCTAGACTGTAAGGTGGCCAGTAAAAGTGAGTTGTATAGCCACTGTGTAACGGTTAGTGGGACTGTATATTTATCTTATAACGTTTACGGAAACGATCTGTCTATTTTACGTGGGGTTCTGGATAAAAAGAAGCGCCTTAACGTTAAGGAGCGTGAAACTGCCCTCCTTTTCCGTGACATAGCCTTTAAACTCCTATGCCTTAAGGATTAATAGAAGGGACTGGTACAGCAGGTAGATGAACTTTTTAACTATAAGTTTAACATTATAATGGAGGAGGAATGTAAGGTTTAGGAAGTAACTATACTAGTTCCTGAGTTTAACTGGGGGAGCCTCTTAGCGGAGCCGGTATATAGTTCTTTTTCCAAGGGGTTATTATAATTAGTAACTTCTTCTTAACTTAATCTGTCACTTCTTTTTTTTTACTTATTTTTCCCCTTATTAACTTTTTTTTTTTTTTACAGTACCTGTTTTTATATAAAACGTGCTGGGAATTTTAAAGGAGGCCTAGCCTCCTTATTAGGTCTAAAGTCCTTATAACCTTAGTTAAGGCTTTTAATAAATGTCCTTCTATACCTATTAAGGAGTTTCCTACCGTTTCTTAGGTTTTAAGTCCTATAATAGTCTTATTTTTTAATATAGTAATTTAAATATTAAATCTTATTTTATTCTTAATTTTTATTATTAGTTTTAATCTGTCAGGATTCTTTTAATGGAACTCTGTAATCAGGTTTAAGTATTTAAAGTTTTTAACCAGTTCCTATAAGTTACTTTTAAGGCTGTAATCTAATTATTTAATAAGATATTTAAATATGTTCTTTCCCCTTTATAAATTTATAACTTCCTTAACGTTATACTTATCTTCGTTAATGTCGACCTTAATCTTCTTTTCTAAAGGAACTCCCTTTAAGGCGGGTTTTAAAAGTAAGATGTGAAAAACCTTAATCCACACCTTTATACTGGCAGGTAAATCTAATTTATAATTAAAGGTGGCAACCTTTTTCTTAATTTGGAACGGTCCGTACCTTTTAAAGTTAAGCTTCTTACTAAATCGTTTTAAATGCAGGTTTTATGAAAAAAGGTAAACGTGGTCCCCCTTTTAAAGAGTTGGTCCCTTAACTTGTTTACTATTATAATAAAGTCCTTTCTTAAATACTAGTTATTTAATTTAATGTTTATTAGTAAACTTCTTTATTTGTTCACATGTAAATTTAAATTCGGTTTATAGATAGTTATATAGCTTTTACATCTAGTCTGCGCGGATTACGGCTTAGGGGGTACCTGTAGGCAGGCCTTAACAGAGCTTAGGCTCCTTACTGTAATTAGTGAAGAATGGTGATATACCTGTTAACTTAACTGGCGTTATGTTATAAGCTATCTATACTGTTAGTAATAGCTTAAATTAATTATCTTATTTAAAGTTAACGTAAGCTTAAAGATATATTATAAGTATCTGATTAACTTACTCCGTTTAACCATCTATCTATAGGTGGAATACTGTTAAAAGCTTACTTTTTACACCTATTCTTTATATTAGTTTTTATTAGAATTTTAACATAATTAGCTTATTTTAATCTGTAATAATGTTATCTGGCTAAAGGTGTTGTGAAACTACCTCTTTCTTAAATATATAAGTAAGTTACTCCACTGTTATATCCTTTAAGGTTAGCAGGAAGTAGGCCCACTTTATTAATCTGTTAATTACTATAAGGATTTAATTATAAGTAACTCTTATAATAGGGTCCTTAAACTTTAAGATCCTAGTAATAAAGTTAAGTAAGATTAAACTCCACAGTGCCTGTAATATGGGGAGTGGTTTAAGAAGCCTATAAGGCTTATAGCGTTAATTCTGCTTTTAGTGGCAGATGTTGCAGTTATTAATCACTTCCTTAACTAACTTCTTTATTCTTAGGAAGGCGTACGCTTATTAAGCTTATACGAGAGTCTTAGCTCGGCCCATATATCCTCCAAGTCAAGACTTATGGACCTATTAAACGTACTCTTTTTGTTTATCCAGGTTATAAATGTACAGTTTCTCTTAATACTAGAGCTTTACTCCTAGTTTAGGCACACCGTTTACGCCTTCTGGCAGTTATTCCAGTTAATAACCAGTTTTATTATAGTTTAAATACTTTAGGCACTCCTTACCACAGTTTTACAGGTGCCCTAAGAGGTCTCCTAAAGGGCATTTATATTTACAGGTTCCTTCCGCTAACCTTTTTACTTAAAAGTCCTGTTATTACTAATAGATATTATACTTTATTTATAAGTTTATACAGACGTTAATAGTTTATTTTAATGTTTAGTTATTTAACACTTATAACGTATACTCTAATATACCGTTCTTAACTTTATTAAATATAGTAACAGGGATTAAAACCAGATTAGTATCTTTATAATCCTGTCTCTAATTAAAAGTGTTAGCTCACCTATTATCTTTTCCCTTAACATAGTGGATTTAAAAGTGGAATAGGGCCATTAATTCTACCTATTATACTTACTGTAGATTAAGTTCCTTTGTTAGGAAATACTAGAGGTTATTATAGTTTAAAAAGACCTGGACCGGTTCTTTATACCACTTAGATATAGTGCCTACTTAGTAAAGTATTAAATAATTGCTATTAGTTCCTTATTATGGATTAGGTATTATAAGGCTGGGTTATAAATTCCTTTTAATAAGAAGGTAATTAGGTGGCGTTTCTTATTATCCTGGACTTAGTTAAGTTCCCTGTTAATTACGAATTTTAAGGAGTCTGTTTTAACTTAGAAAGGTTTTAAGAAATCAAGGAGGGCTAGGATTAGTGCTGTAATAAAGGCGTGTTTAAGGTCTTTAAACGCCTTCTGTTATTTATCAGTCCACTTAAATAGCTTTCCCTTACCTGTAAGTTTGTAAAATGGTTTTATAATCTTCGTAAAATACCTGATAAAACAGTAATAAAAGTTTATAAAACTAATAAAGGCTTATAACTCTTTTTAGTTCTTTAAAGTAGGCCAGTCCCTAACTGCCTCTGTCTTCTCTAACTGTATTTTAAGCTTTCTAGGGGTTACTTTAAACCTTAAATAGTTCAGTTCTTAAACGTGGAAGTAACTCTTCTCCAGGTTTACTATTAGTTTCACCTTCTTAAGAGCTGTTAGAACCTGTTATATATATTTTTAATGTTCTTTTAAAGTTTTAGAATAGATTAAAACGTCGTTTAAATATATAAAGATAAACTTATTAAGGAAGGGGTGGAGAATACTGTTAATAAGGCCTTAGAAGGTTACGGGGGTGTTTATTAATCTTATTAGCATGATATAGTATTAGTAGTGCCTGTTATAAGTTTGAAAAGCCGTTTTATACTTGTCCTCCTCTTTTACTTTAACGTAGTTAAATCTTATAGGGAAGTTAAGGCTAGAGAACTAATTTACCTTAATAATCCGTTTTTACATTTCCGTAATAAGTGGTAATAGGTAGCGATTTTTAATTATATCCTTATTTAACATTTAGTAATTAATAACTATGTGTAACTTACTGTCTCCCTTCCGTGGGATAAACAGTATTAGGTATCTTGCTAGGGATTAGGACTTTATAATAAACCCGTTTTTTAAGTTCTTATCCACATACTCTTACAGGGCCTTAGCCTGCTAGGGATTTAAGTGGTAAGGCTGGAAGTTGCGAAACTTCACTCTTAGCTTTAGCTTAATTTTATAGTCTTATAATCTGTAATCTGGTAATCGCGGTATCTTTTTTTAAAACAGGGTGAACTATTACGACCTGCACCCGACACAGGCCTCGAGAGGACTGGCGCGGGTTAAGACAGAACGTATGGCAGGACGCCAACAGGTAAGGGGCGTTCCGAA
>Ga0247770_1000262_pt1 | contig 50971 bp, 50 predicted proteins | sample UWRJL136409B6_FD_179943 | JGI IMG/M metagenome (GOLD analysis project Ga0247770, IMG submission 179943) | Plant litter microbial communities from Arlington Agricultural Research Station in Wisconsin, United States - UWRJ-L136-409B-6 | ecosystem: Environmental > Terrestrial > Plant litter >...
GTCGAGGACCACAGTAACGGCGCGTGATGCCGAGTGTTGAGGGGAACGTAGTAGTTTGTCTCAGCTTCCGGGGGACAGAATTCAGAGCACTTTAAACGCAAACTTGGCGGTCTTGATATTCAGTCACTTTTCCCATTCGAGCCTGTCGCGACGGCGCAAGAACCTGTACCGGGTTCGTCAATGGCGCCTCCGACGATTACGTGACCACCTTGTCCTCCAGCAATCAACATAATTGCATATGACGAGGGCGCTAGCAACGATCAAGGGTCCACAGCTGTCGCAAGAATAGAACGTAGGGTCGGGTGGGCGAGAAGCCGGCAGGTGCTGCAGCCCTTCCAGTCGGTAATCCTCTTCTCCCCCTGGACACGGGAAGCTTTCTGATGTGTTCTTTCTCAGAGTGGCGAAAATACCAAATTGCGATCAGACACATCAGTACCGGGTATGCGGACGACAATCTTCCAAAGCCTGAGTCGGAGCTCCGTAAACATGCAGGTCGCTGGAGGTAGACCCTCCTATCGCGCGAATTGACGATTTGGCTTCACGTTTCTGAGCCAACTAGAGTGATGACACCGGCATAACGCTGCAAACGCTAGCTATAACACGGCAATAGGTGCGCCTGTCCTGCTGGGAAGTCGAGTGGTAGCGTCCCTTTACCCGCCGTTCCGGACCATGGCGCATCCTTTGCCCTTTTATCCAGGGGGGCGGGAAGACTTGCAGCGATAGCTGCTGCTCGCTGCGCGTAGAAAGGGAATAGGCGGACCTCCCCCATCGGTTTTGCGGCTCGGGCTTGGCGAGTCGTCTGGTTACGGTGCCTGAAAATAGCAACCGCTCGAGATGGGTAAAGTGCTGTTTGGTGGGGTTTAACCTCTTGGAGCGGAATGTGGCGGCAGTCCTGGATCTTGGATTGAAGGCCCCCTCCTCGCCTGTCTGCTGGGACTCAAGAGGGGCATGGTGACAGGGGCTGAAGCGATGGTTCGTCCATATGAGTTGGGGTGGAAAAAAATAATCCGACGCGGTGGAACGCCGGGCTGGGTTCGTCCACAATATGTGTTGGGAGCAAGCGAGAGGGCTGGGTTCAAGCGACGGGAGGGTTCGGGGGTTATCAATCAGAATCCTTAATCTCGGCTCGTGTTTGAGTACCCCCCCGAAGAAGCCTGAGGAAGAAGACGATTGATGAACTGGCAGCGGTATGTCAAGCGGCCGGTAAGAGCGTGCCGGCTGGTTTTTGAGGCTGGGCTCCCAAGCCACAGACGGCAGAGTGGATGAATCGACGACGTAGAAGAAATGGACATGGGGTGGGAAATCGGTATTCCCCTGCTTGGCGCTCGAGGATCGTTGCTTGGCTAGTCGGTAAGACGGTGCTCGTTCCGGCAGCCCAGAACAAGAACAACAAGCAAGTGCTTGCGGTGAGCTTATCTGCTCAGGTACGATGGTGTCCCGCGTGGAGGTGTCCGCAGCGACACGGGCTGTATTCGCTCTAGCCTGTCAACGGGCGCTGGACCAGCCAAACGGATGGTCGCTGCAAGCCGGGAATTAATATGGGAAAGATTGAGAAACCTGGGACTTGGATATTGGGACGCACTCGTGTCCGACAGCTTGGCCCTGGGCATGATTCAATCAAACGGCCCTGACGGAACGCCAATCCGGGTGAACTCATCGAGGCACGATTTTCTTAAATATCCCGCCGGTGCCTACCAGGGCTGTTCTCGTGGGGCTTTGTTTCATTCAAACCAGTATCGCATTGAATACTACTATCCAGAATACTATCGCAAATATGGTCAAGTTATTGGTATTAGTTTCGTTGTTGTCGGCGACCGTCATGGCGCAGAGAGGACGGAGACCGACCTCAACAGCGCAGCAACAACAACCTACGACAGCGAGACCAGCGGCACCGGGCTCAACGCAGGCTTTGTGGGGGCAGTGTAAGTGTTCCATGAAGTCAGATTCTCAGCGGAACAATTACTAATGTTTTTTCGTATAGGTGGCGGTCAGCAGTGGACCGGGCCAACGGCATGTCCTCAAGGCGCATTCTGCAGCAACGACGGCAAAAAGTGAGTGTTCCCCTTCCCCCTCCACCGAGATCCAGAACCTAGTCCTGACCGCATGTTTTTATAGCGTCTGGTACTCTCAATGCATTCCTCTCGCGGCAGGACAGTCCAGCGGCGCGGAGGTCCGCACACTCACAACGGCGTTTACCCTCGACGGGCCATACCCGACTGTCATCTCTACGCGCATCACCTACCTCCAGCCGCGGCCGACGTCTTCGTCGCCGGTGGAGGTTGTGACGGTCACGCTGACGCCTGATGAGCCGTGCGATCATGACTTTTACTGCTAGTTTTCTGGCCCGGGATCTCATGAACAGAGCGGAGAGTGAGCCCTGGGTGGGAGCGAGGAAGTGGGGATATAGAATCTGATGGGAGATACCTTGAATGTTGGGGGACAAACGAGAGGAGTCCAGCGGTAATGTATATTCTGATGATGAGTATGGGCTGAGTTGGCGGGCGCCACTCTGCGCTTTTACATATCTATACAATTCATGTGGGAGGAGTGGTGTACGGAGACGCGTTTCGAAAGAGAGTTATAATACATATCATGTCATGACGATTTCAATGGGTACTTTTTTCAGCGTTGAGAGGTGCAGGGACCAGCCACCAATGTCGGTGGCGTAGAAGGGCTCGAGTTGCTGCCCGGGTTTGTGAGTCTTGGTTCTGGGTCCGGGTCTGCAACAGTGCCGATCTGTGGGGGCTGTTGATTAATATGCAGGACCCCACCAGTGCAGCTCGGTGGTCAGGCTGTATACGACTCTAAAAATTCGGCATATGGTGACGGGAATAGGTTGATGACATAGGTACCTTATCATCGTGTAGTACTCAGAAGGACAGGGTACGCGCTGGAAAGGCTTGGTTTGGTATGTGGGTGTTGAATGTTCATAGCACGGGTTGAGTCAGGGGCTGAGTGTCTTTGAAACAACGCCGGAGCACAGTACTGGCGCGTGAAAGGAGTTGAAATGCTTGCTACGCCACAGCAGCTTGTTTTATCCCGTCTCTTTATGCTATTATACTCAGTACCAGTGCAACAAGTGCCGCTCGGAAATGTAGTTGTCCTCGATGAACGCCACGGTGTCAAGCCCGATCTGGTCCATGATTTCGCATGGGGCCGATTCTGCGTGGAACATGTGCTTCCACAGCTTATCGATCTCTGTCGCGTCACTCACCTCTTCCGAGTGAATCATCATGACCTCGCGCTTCACCGCAGCCCATAGCCGGCTGAAGATAAACCTACGCCAGTTAGTATGTCCTTTCAACACGAAGCCATGGATCTTCCACTCACCCTGTGCTCTCCTTCTTCGCCGTAGCAGGCAACATGCCGCACCCCTCCAACACCCCCGTCAGGAACGGGAACACGCCCTCCTCCGTCTCCCCATCCGTCATGAGCTCCACGGTCCTGATCACATTCTAAGTTAGACCCTTAGCTGCTCACCATATCACCCTATCCTCATCTCTACGCACTTGGCCTCCTCAAACCTCCCCCCATCCATAATCCCATGGACATACGCCTCCCCCACAAACCTATACCGCCCCTCCCCATTTCCCCTCAGCACTAGGGGTTGCCGGCCCCCCTTCGCCAGCACCAACCTATCGCCCACCTCGGTTTCCGCCGGCAGGAGGGCCAACGACCCGTCCGAGCCGCGCCCGAGCCGCCGCTCGTACACATGCTCCAGCAGGCAAGCGAACTCGCTGTACTTGCGCCACGTGCGCATCAGGTAGCCGACGAACGCCACGGGGCGGAGCAGGCTGTCCACCTGCCACCGGCGCAGCTGGAAGATGGCGTGCAGGCTGGCGCGCCACGAATAGAAGAGCCGGCCGGTCGCGTAGCGGCCCCCCGGCGCCATCGTTCCCGCGCAGAGCGTCTGCCAGTAGACGGCGAACGGGTCGTACCCGCCCTCTCCGATGGGAGGAGGGACGGGATCGGTGGTCGGCGACGACGACGGCGACGACGACGACGGCAGGGTGGTGTAGTCCTCCTCTTGGATGGCCGGGCACCGAGACTCCAGCGCAAACGTCTCCCAGTCCCAGAAGGTGGCCAGGTGCGGGATGACGGACGAGAGCTCCCAGTAGAACCAGATGAGGTGCGCAAACACCTGGCCGAGGGCCGAGAGCCGCGTCACCAGCGTGTCTCCCCGGTTGACGACCTTGGTGTTGCTGTCGCGTTGGAGGCGGTGTAGGACGGGCGAGAGACGCGTGATGTCCATTACTACGTGACCAGAGAGCTCGAGAACACCGCCGTCGCCGAGGAAGCGTGGAGCGGCCTGGGTGCCACCGGAGGCATGCGTATGACGAGGTCGGCCTCGGGCGTCGTGCATCAGAGGATGAGGCCCACTCGTTGTGGTGCTCCAGTCGGGCACCCAGGATGGAAGCTCCTGGTTGGTGGTAGCAGTGTTGGCGCCGAGAATGTTAAGGTCGCTTGATTGCAGCAGCAGCTGCCGAGCTGTGTGGCAGAATACCTGGCTCGCCGATAGCCTGTAGTCGGGCTCAATTCCGAGGGCGCTGATTTGACTGATTTGATCCGCGTCCTTGAGCCCCAAGAGGCCGTAGACCTTGTCTCGGGGATCCGAAGCCTGCCGGAAGCGGCACCGGATCAAAAGGTCCAGCAGAGCTTGCGCTGGTGCCGTGGCCGGCTGCCGAGGGTATTTCAGCGTTGAAAAGGACCTGCAGTGCTTCCGCAAGGCGCTCATCGACAAATAGGGGGCAACGACTGGGTCGACAATGATCCCTAGTAGCACGGGGTTCCAGATGCCAATCGCGAGACCGTAATCGATGCCAGTGCAAAAGCGGTCCCAGTCCATGGTAAACTTACCCGTCATAACAACGGCCTGTGACGCGAGGAGGATTTCCTGCACCGTCCAAGTGCGGAACCACCAGCGGGCACAGGCGAGATGGATGATGCTAAAGTCGTCTCGGAAGCGGTCGAAGATCGGGCTTTCTACGCGCTCCGCGCCTAACATTGACAAAGACAAATAATTCGAGCTGTTGTCGGCACCAGCGTACTGCCGAGAGATGGCCTCAGCTGCTAGCTCGTCCACCATAGCATACGCCTTTTCCGTGTACGGAGGGCGGCTGTCTCCTAGCCACACAATAGTGCGGGCAGCGTTACGGTAGATGTCATCCATGATGGCGACCTGCTGGTTTCTCTCTGATACATTGTCCTGGTCGATACAGACCGCGTCGACCCATAGGATGGATGGTTGATCGAGCTTGCGGATGTTGAGGAGGGCGGCCCGGAGATTCAAGGTGACCAGAAGCGTACGCCCATTGATTTGTATAGGCGTCAGCTCAGTAATTTCGCCCCAGACATAGCTCAACGCGTCGTATTTCCGGAGCTCGCCGTCCAAAGAGCATTCAGTCAGGTTGCAGGCGATGTCTTGTTGGCGGGTTCCCGGGAGCAGCTCAAGCATACGGACGGACTTGGGGCCTCCGGTAAGGCCCCCGTATTCGTACTTGTCGCTGACAAACTCATTCCGAGTGCGGTCCTAGTCGCCATGATCAGACCAATGCCAGAGCACTGCCGCCCGTTAGAACCATGGGGCAGGACAAACCGGCGCGATCCCTGCTAGCGGGTCACCGTCCTCGGGGCTTTTCTTCCCGAAAAGCAGTGTCTCAAATACTTCTTCCACCTGCTCCCAGAGGCGCCGTGACATGGCTTCGGGCTGCTACGCTTGGACTCGGTGGTTGTGTGTTCGACCGACTCGGTTCTGGATGCGGCGCAGATGGAAAGGGGAACCACAAGAGTGGCAGTTCGCTAGTGAAATAAACTGACGCTGATCTCACGTGACCTTCCCCTAGTACACCGCTTAGTCACATACTAAGCACCCAACTAGGTGTAGTTCTGTTCAATCCTGCACTATTCAGTAAACGGGGTCTGTAATCTGTAAATAGTCAGAGGTGTTGCTTTTGGCGGTGTATGAAAAGCCGAGCTTGATGAGAGCGACGCAAGTGACTTTTTAATTCAGTTGTTGAGTGGGAGTCGAGAAGATGACCGACCTCAAGAATCCACCCCGATGTCCTGCGGTGAGAAGTTCCAAACAGCTCTCGATGTCGGAGAACTTGTTTGTGGTGGTCGTAAAGCGACCACCGGGTCCCGCAGAGGACGGAGGCCCTCCTGGGGCCCGGCCCCTGCCCGCACTGAGCCCCGAGCGGGCTCTGCCCTCCAAAGGAAAGCCTAGGCGACGGATACCGCCCGGAAATGCTCTCGACCTTGCGTAACTGGATCTGAAGGTTCCGGAAGTTTGCCTCGATGGCCGTGCGGATGTGGACTCGATGGATCGCCGACGAAAAGGAGGGCTCTCCCCATTCCTGCAGCCGTGCCCCCAGGAGGGAGAGCTGGATAGCAGCCATCAGCATCTGCCCAATGCAAGTCAAGCAAGATTGTACCTCGTCGCAAAGAAGATTATAGTCTTCTGAAGCCCCTTGCTCGAGCGGTAAACTCTAGGTTGTCGATGCCGCCTTGACCAGCCCAGCGCATCCAAAAACCACCCCCGTGGCGAGGCTGGCAGCCTCCATGTTGCTAGTCTATTGGCTGTGGTGCTTGTTCGAATCCGCACGGTGACTCGGTCGCATCGGGGGGTATTCCGATGCAAAGGCTCTGGGCGTGATCTCGGGTGCCACCAACCGTCATTGACAGGCTGGGAGAGAAAAGCTGGTGATACTTGTTCAAAGAAAAAACATCCGATGAAAAGAAGAGGGAAGATGATGGCTACGGTGGTTACTGGTGAGCTGCGATTTTCAACGTTGTGTGTGAAGGGGTTTGGCAAGAGCCAGTGGGTTGAATAGAAGAAGAGGGGTTTCCGGCTCTTAGGCATGGCGATGGCGGGCGCGGAAATCGACGAGGAAAACGGCGGTGCACCGCCGCGTCGGCAGGCAGGGCGAGGCGAGTGTCAACTCTGGCTAGACATCAGCTCGTCTTGTCGTTCAAGCCCGGCCGGGACACGAGGTTGGCGAGGAACAGAACCTTGCAGTCACGCTCCCTGATGTTGAGGACGATAAGTGAAGTAGGCGCCATTGGTGACGGTGGCAACCAGGGGCTCCCATCAAGAAAGCATCGAAGGCCTTGCCAGCAAGCCCGAGAGTGACCGACGTCCAGGTGAGACCTTGTCGGAGAGCATTGTGGTTGCTTCCTCAAGCGCGGCTCTGGCTTTCGTGATGGGCTCATCTGTCCCGGTTATTTTCGGTGCAACCTGGGCGGAACGCTCTCGTATGACATTCGAAGTTGCGCTTGCTGCAACCCATCGGCTCTCTAGCTGCGGCTAAGGCCTGCAATTTTATGTGGCTGTTAACGAACGATCTCGGTGACTCTCTTATTTAGTTCATTACCTATTTAGCTACTGTTCTAATGCGCCCGTGGTCCTGACTCGGTTGAGCGCTAATTGCTGACGTTTAGGGGGGGAAGGGGCTGAGCTCGAACCACTCGGTCGGGTCTCTGAACAGAAACTCCCCGTTTTCCGCATCCTAGTGTTGTTTACAGCACGTTGCCGTGTCAGGATGGCATCAGACTTAAGAAACAGAGTGAGCCGAAGAATTGTCACCACGTGGAAATCTAGTAAACCCTAGTGCCTCCCTCTCCAGACGGTACTGAGATCATTGCGTGGAGATTGCGGCGTTCTCTAACCCGCACTACAGAGCGGCTATTGTGGTAGGTAGCTTAGCACGGACTGGTTTGTAATGCCAAGCAGTTCGGGGAAGGTGTTTCGTCCCCGCGGAGAAAGCGCTAGGGATGCCTACCGGGCCAGTCGCGTCGGCGAGGGCCTAGGCGCGTTGGAAATCCCTGCTCACCGAGGGCATCTGGCGAGTTAGGCTTGGTTGTGTTCGCTCATTTCCCCCCCCCCCCCCCACTGGGGTCTTTTTTCTTTTTCTTTCTTTTCTAGATTGTTGTGGTGTGGGACTGGGATTTGGTCGATCCCCAAGATCCCGGGGAAGCCGGCTGGGGAGCTTAATTAACAGTCTTCTGCTCGACGGATCTTGTCTATTCTCTCCCCAGATTACTTATGTTGTCTTCCTAGAAACCCGTTGCAGTTACCTTCTTATCTGGCATCTAAGACTCCCCTTGGCATGAGTTCGCTAGATAGCGGCTTCTTGGCTGCGTCGCCTCCGCCTTCGGGCGTGACTCCCGACTTTGTCAACGGCGAGAGCATCGCGTACAGACTCTTTGTTGTCGCCATCGTCTTTTCTGTTCTAGCCCTGGCTTTCCTCTCGGCACGCCTTTTCACTGCCGCATCCATTCAGAAAAAATGGCACCTAAATGACAGTAAGTGCGCACCCCTAGGAAAAAAGGGCTTAGAGACTAAAACGACTTGGCAGCTTTGATGATCGTCACCTGGGTACGTCTGGCGCCTGTGTCTGGCCGCTGTGCTCTTCTCTATACCGACACACGCTGACCTGTCCCTTCCGATCAGTTTGTCGCCCTAGTAAATTCTGTTATTGCCATGGTCCGTATGTCTCCCCCGCGGATACGTGGTGCCACTTTGTCTTAGCTACCTGTCACGCTAATAACTGTTATAGAAATAAAGTACGGCCTTGGAAAACACATATGGGAGATTCCTCTTGCCGACTTCTAAGAGTTTATAAAGATCGGCATGATTAGGGGTCCTCTTACATATAACCTAGCGACATTATTTATTAAGATGTCAATCCTCACCTTCTACCTCCACTTCTCGATTAACTGAGTCTTCTGGCTTGCCGTGTATTTTGTTATAATGGTTACGGTTGGCTATACGGTGCCTAGCGCGATTCTTATTCTGTACACGTGCTGCCCGATGCACGCGTACTGGGACTTTACGGTGAAATTAACGGCGCACTGTATTAACCTGGACGCGGCTTTTAACACGGTTAACATACTTAATATACTTACTAACTTTACCATTTTACTGCTCCCTATCTGGATTCTGCGGCCTATATAGGTGCCGTTCTTCCAAAAGATTAGCGTCGCCCTTATCCTTATAGCTGGTGGCTTACACATCTCCCCTCCCCCCTCCCCCTCTCTATCCCGCACATAGCCATTGTAAATAAGGTACTGACTATCTAACAGCGTCTGCGCTATCAGCCTGATACGCATGATCGTCGCCCTGCTAGGGATATTCAACCCCGATATTAGCTTTTATTATACCGATAACCTGATTTGGTGGTGTTCCCCCCTCTCTGGTTTATGTAAAACCACTACGCCCGCTGACTATCCGGGCCTCCTCTTCCATAAAGCACAGGATCGTCGAGATGAACTTTAGCATCGTCTGTGCGTGTCTGCCCTGCCTTAAACCGCTGGTCAAGTATTACTTTCCCAAGCTCTCCATCTTTGACCCACACGTGGAGCAGCGCGTCGTGTCCTCGTTTCGCTTATCCAACCGCGTCGCCCACTTCGGCCAGCCATCCACAGACGACGGTCACAATGCATCCGGCGACACCTTGCCAGCAGGGGCTAATAGCAACGTGCTACGGCCCAAGCCGAGCGCAGGATCCGGTTCGTTTGAAGAAGAGTGCGGGAGGCGGGATGAGAAGGCTGCCTACCAGGCGTACTCAAGTACCCTTGTGCCTTCCTCGGACGCCCGGTCCGTTGATAGCGGGGTGTGAGGGCTCGTTTGTTGGGGAGTGACGGGGAATCAGAAGCTGTGACGGGATTCGGACCATACGATTGAGGAGGATATAGATGAGCAAGGTAGGTAGGTCTGGCAATTAAGTTCGGTGGATGTTTGGGATTTTGGGGGCGTATTATTACCCTAGGTGTGGCATTCAGGTACGGTGGCTTGTACTGTAGGCATACATTAGTTATGGCCCTATTTACTCCACTGCTCCTTCCCCCCTCCCGGAAATTCGATTACAGCTGGCTCAAATCCAGCGCCACAATCTTAGCACTGCTGACACCGCCCTGCCCGACAGCGGCATACAGGACGTTCCGGTCCTGGTGGCGCCGCCCAAACACGACGACAGTGCAGAGGCCGACCCCGGTGCCGGTCAGGTCGCCCGCGACAAGCGTCTTGACACCCGGCCCCGCCGACGGCGGCGGCCCAAACACCACGCGGACCACCGAGTTGTCGTACATGGTGGCGAGGTAGGCCGCGCCCGCGCCCGTGTGCCTGTTCACCGCCAGCGCAAAGTCGTCAATCAGCTGGTTGTCCGCCACCACCTCCGCAGGTCCGAGCGCCGTCGCCGTCGCCGCGCTGATGGGGATGCGGCTGAGCGTGAGGGAGAAGAAGTCGACGCGGTACAGATAGCCCGATCCCGACTTGGGGCCAACGGTCCGGATTCCGTTGATGCCCGTCAGGTTCGTCAGTGGCGTGGTGAAGGACCCCGTGGTCGCGTCCATCAGGTACACGGCCGCGCGCTCCGTGTCGCTGAGAAGCACGCGGCCCTTACGGCCCCACTTGGTGATGCCATTGATGAAGCCGGCCGAGGGAAGCGCGGCCAGCAAGGACACCGTGGGTGTACCGTTGCCGTCGATTTCCAGCTTCCAGACCTTGGCGCTCCCGGGTGCGACTTGCAGCGGCGCGGGAATGTAGGAGCTGCCGAAGACGTAAGTCTCAACGTTGCCGCCGTCCTCGTTCTCCTCCTCCTCGTCCTCCTCACCCTCCCCCGCACCAACAGGTATGCGCACCTGCGCGATGCCTGTCAGGTTGAAAGCGCCCGTGCTAGGCGCCAGCGAGACGAATAGCGCGCCGGTACCTGTGGCCGGGTTGATCTGCCAGATCTCGGGTGCGTCGCCGCGCGTGGCGAGGATTTTCCCGTTGGGGCGCACCGCAAGATTCTCGAACCACGATGACGGCTGCGCCGGCCCCGGCAGCGTGAAGATGGTGGTTGGGGTCACGGTGCCGATGGCGGGCGTCGCCAGGCGGCATGCCCAGAACAAGGCGAATAGGAGCCTCATTATCACTGTTTCAGCGTGGAGAGGAAAAGATGTGAGGGGAAGGATTTGGGAATTGATTGCAAAAATCAAATTTACCTACTATCCCCGCTCAAAAGCATGCACCTTTAAGTACCTTAATTTGTTGAATTCCCGCCCCCCTTTAATTTCTTGGTTTCCTGCATCCGGTGCACCGACCGTCATCCTTCACTAGCAAGCGGCCAGATGCACAGCTGTACTATCACAGGGCTCATGTTTAATGAGCCTGGTGAAATCGGTTGTCATGCCCCCTTTCGGGCAACCCCGCTCCTTGGCACTGCGGCGCTACTGAATATTTCTACCGCGTTGGGCAATGCTGCTGGTCTCGCCCCGACACTTTCACCGACAGACCCACCATGGAATGACATCACATGGCCGGCTGGGAGCGTGTCTGGGGAAAGAGCTTGCATGTAAAACCGCTAGGTTACTGCTTCGAGGATCAAATAGGGACTAGAGGTGTGATAAACATGCCTGGTAGGGTAGGATTCATATATCCAAATCATGTCCACGTGTCGCCATGTTCATCTTGCATGCAGGCGCCATCGCCTAACTAGTTCTAGGCATGCAGGCGCTATGCAAGGGACCCAACGAGGTGGATTGGTTATGCAGTTCGGACACGCCTTCCGACGGTGCTGTAAAGTCTCACGAATTGAGTGGGTTTTTTGGTGGAGGCTGTATGGCATTTCGTTGGAGTTGTTTCTATCTGAATAAGCAAAGGTGCTTCAGATGGGATTAATTGACGGGTGACAGAGTGGTCCTTGCTCGAAATCCAGCCCCGCCGCCTGAGGAGCGCCAGTATTCAAGTGGTGAGCTTGCTCGTCAGACGACGCAATTGAACATTCGGGCCCCTGCTAGATTTTGGGATCTAAACGCAGCTTTGGAGTCATGATTCTTCCACTCATCAACTTTACTGCCGACTCGATCAACGCGAAGCAAAAGCCTACCACACTGCACCACAGTTCATACTCGACGCAACCATATGCATCGGCACCGTCAACTACTAGGTCAACGAACCTAGAGTCACAGCGCATTTCCAATGTCATTTACAGCAATGGGCGTAACTGTTTGGTTAGTTGAAGTTCCGCTGGAGTAACTCGGAATACTCTGAAGTCTTCCTGTTTTTTGAGGTTTAGAAGAGAGATTTGTGCATGCGGCTCTAACAGCCCATATCTGGCGCTTCTTGTTGCTATTATTAGCTTGTGTAGCATCTGTAGTCCCAACAGACTGGTTTAGCAACCCCCTGCTTATAGTCCTAGCCAGCATCATGCAGGTGTCGTGTTATCTTGATCTTCCTCTCTATCCGCGAATATCCACTCCCTGTTTCGCCGTGACTATCAATGATCAGGCGCCGTCCAACGTCTGCGGTTTCTGGATCTCAATCGCGAGCCAAGTTTCGTCCGCGGCGAACCCTAACCACCACTTCTACTACTACCGCCACGTTCTCTTCTGCTGGTGGTTGCGGCGATGTGAGACCTGTCGTGATGGTGACCGAAATGCAGTCGCCGGAAGAAGTACAGGAGATGCTCGAACTGTAGCGGAGGGAGCTATATTTAATATTCTTTTTTAATGGAATTCTTTGAGGTATGGGACTTACCGACGTGGGAGAATATTTGCCGAGGGCCGATGAAGAGAGGTTCAATTTCCTACAACATTTCTGGAGCGGAATCCTAACATCTAGTGCTATTTAATTTTCGGGGAGGTCCAGTGTTGAGGGTGCTCCCCAGCCAACGTATGTCTCAAGCTTTAGAGGATGTCCCATCTCGATGAATAAGCAGCTTTTGAAAGATGCTGAAATGTACTTGGCTAGCCTCAATGTCGCCCTTGAACAACCCGATGCAAGTACAAACACACAAGATTCTAGCGTGATCGGGAGGCGATCTACATACTTGCAGGTTCACACCCGTCTTTGTCTTTCTCCTCAGCTCCACTGTCGGCTTCGGTCCAGTCAATTTGTCCGTCCGTGGCGACATCGCCGTTGTCTGTGCTGCCTTTGTAATCATCGCAGACGTTCAGAGTCGTTTGGCTCGCTCGGAAACGACGTTGTGTGATTTGACGAGGGAGTTTGGGCCCCGGACCGGGGCTGGAGGTGGTAGGACCGGCCGGCCGGACATAATGTCGGATATAAAGACCCAGGCATGGATGGTTAAAGCCGCTTGCAGTACATTGGTCCACTCGGTTAATTGGCAACAGCAGACCCATTTCCAGCCGGCCTCTCATGGCGCTTGATCGGACGTCATCGGCGACTTTAACGATGGATCATCGCTTGCCGGTGTTTAAAAAAAAACATAAAAGAGTCCCTTAAAGTCTCGGAACCAAGTCAAAATATCTCATCCCATCGCTTCACTGTCCATCTACAGCACCACAACCCGCGCCGACACCCTGCACCAGCCCAGTCCACAATGACTCCCCCCACTCGTCCACTTGGCCGCAATGGCCCGCTTGTCTCAGCCATTGGCTTTGGTGCCATGAGCATTGGATACGCCTACGACCAGAAGACCGCCGCCAGCACTGAGGATAAGGTCAAGCTTCTCGACCGCGCCTGGGAGATTGGTGAAAGATTCTGGGATACAGCCGATGTCTACGCCGATAGTGAGGATGTCATTGGCACCTGGTTCAAGAAGTCCGGCAAGCGATCCGAAATTTTCATTGCCACCAAGTTTGGTCTGCGGTATGGCGCAGACTTCGCCCAGACAGAGCGCTCCGACCCCGAATACGTCAAGTCGGCCTGTGACAAGAGCTTGAAGAGACTCGGCATCGACACTATCGACTTGTATTATTGTCATCGTATCGATAGCACCACTCCCATTGAAAAGACGATTGAGGCCATGGTTGAGCTGAAGAAGTAAGTGGCCGTATTGGTGGCTGGCTGTATATCATCCCAAGTTAGGTACATATCCCTGACATGCGAACAGTGAAGGCAAGATCCGTCACCTTGGACTATCTGAAGTCTCAGCCTCCACTATCCGGCGAGCCCACGCTGTCCACCCTATCGCCGCTGTTCAGGTCGAATACAGTCTCTTCTGCCTCGATATCGAGTCTCCTCAATACGATATTATAAACACCTGCCGTGAACTTGGCATCACCGTTGTGGCTTACTCGCCAGTCGGCCGCGGCCTGCTCACCGGGCAGATCAAGTCGTTCGATGACCTCGATGAAAACGACTTTCGACGTCTCACACCTAAGTACTCGCGCGAGAACTTTCCTACCATCATGAAGCTCGTAGCCGAGGTTGAGACTCTCGCCAAGACCCACAACTGCACGGCCGCCCAGGTCTGTCTGGCATGGTTGCTGGCTCAGGGCGAGGAAGTCATTCCCATTCCCGGTACCAAGAGTATCAAGTATCTGGATGAAAATACGGCTGCTACGGACCTCCGTCTTACGCTGGAGGAGGTCAAGCGGTTAAGAGCTGCTGCTGAGGCTACCGAGCTGCCTGGTGATCGGTATCCCACTGCGTGAGTCCTTGTCCACCCACACTACTGGCTGCTGGGTTTGATCTCTAACCACGTGGTTTTGATAGATTGATGGGTCCGATATTTAGGGACTCAGTGCCTCTCTGATATCCCAGAACTCGCATTTTGGCAGATATCTGGCATTTCCTGTTCCTTCTATCCTCACTCAATGGATTTACAGTGCTGAGTCCGCTGTTATCGCCAGCTTGTGGTGCAATATGAGAAGTCCAAGCGTAGCTGCTAGGGGAGTTCACGTCATGAGAATCCCCGAGTAGTCCGGCTGCTCAGCACCGTTTTGCCTCTGTTCCATCGGCAGCTGACTGGGCGATGATTTAAGGGGTATCGTTCAATTGATGATCGAGAGAGAAGGGAGGCTTAATAAGGTTGCAGATTTGGTTTTTCTACCATGGGAAATTAGAGGGCAATTGGTTCCACCCAATTGTGCACGCATCGCCTATTGATACAGCCGTACGGTGTAACTCTAGTTGTATGGTTTGCATTGCAGCTTGTGATAAGCCAAGTCCGAAATCTTGCAGCACGTTACTAACGGTCACAAGCGCTCAAAACCAACCCCTCACCCAATGTATTTTTAGCTGAGCACGGAAGGTACCCATCCCCTTGTCCACACACCCAACCCGTCCCCCCTTCACCCACACCATTGCCACTGCAACGAAGTTTGTCGGCCGGAAGGCCTATGCGCTAGCATTCAGCTTCCCACCTGGAACTAAGTCTCTCCACCCCCTCCACCCCCTCCTTTGACAAGGGGATATTCGAAACGATACAACCCAAGGGAGTCGGCGCAATTTCTGCCCGAGTTCTTATTTTCTTATTACTCGGCTCGATGCGTGAGGCGACAGATAGTTCAAGTGGGCCGAGAAAGCACTGCAAAAGCTGGGATGGACCTCGCCCTTGTTTTCTCGTGCATCAAAACAATACATCATCTCGCTATTAACACTGCCAAGACGCGTCAACCGCACCGCGCGGTATGCTCGTCGTATCCCTTTTACCGCTCCTTTTTGTGGGCGTCCTCTGCGATGCGCCTGTATCCATCGACCAGAGTGACACATACAGACAACAGCGCGCATGTGCCGTCGGTTGCTTCATCAGCTTCGACGACATCGGCTATCCCATCGCTCAGAAGATCTCATGCCCGACCTTCCGGGTACAAAATGACTGTTTCTGTCGATCAGACCTGCAGTTCGACGCAAATTCCTGGATCTCAAGTTGCGTCAACACCGTTTGCACCAGGAACAGTTTCGACATCAACCGCGCCACCAAATTGTACGACGATTACTGCACGAGCAATGGCTACACGCGCGAGGCACGGTCGACGCCACCACCGGGGACAACAAGTGCGTATATCTTCGTTTTAGGCGTCTGGACTTTTATTAGTACTAACATGGCGGCGAATGCGTAGAAACCTCGTCTGCGTCCCAAACAAATACATATCCTGCCACCACTCCACCACCGACGGAAACCTCATTTAAATCAGGGGTAATCGCACCATCCGAGGGGCCGGGAAATCAGCTGAGCGGGGGAGAGCTTGCGGGGATAATCGTGGGCGCAATCGGTGCGGTGGGCACCGTGATTGGGGTTTATTTTGCCTGGAAGACGTATAGATCCAAGAAGAGCAGGGAGAGCGCGGTACATGTACCCCATATTCAGGGCTGGCATGCGCAGGGGACGTATAGGTACTAGGAGGAACGTCCTACGGGGTTAAGTACATATGACGGTACCTATCTAACCCAACAGCCTGCAAAGCCCACATATGTCTTGGTCGCTTGGGTGCCATTGACGTCCGGAGCATCCATAAGAAACTGGGCACAATGCTCCGTGTGACCGGGACTGGCAATGATGGTGTCCAGTGCTCTTTGCTCTTCGTACAGGGCCCAGAACTGCTTATTCCACATCTTCGCGCAGTGATTGACATGGTCTCGCAGGGATGTGTAGTAAAAGTCACTGTCCTCCATCTCCTTCGCCGTCAATCGGTGCGTGAGGTCCTCGTCGGCATAGGCACCCCAGCTGCCATCTTCCTGATACTCGACAATCCATTCGTCGTCAAAGCATGGCTGAGGTACCCAGTGATTGAGAAATGGATCGTATTTGCAGCCGAGAGATCGCGCTTCGGTCGGGGAGTTACCGCATGTTATGAGTGTGGCCCCTGACGTGATATTGTGTCGATGGCCAGCGTCGTTGTTCGTATTACCTATCCGCACGTCCTGTTTGGAGTCCAAGGCAATGATGATCACTGCGAGCCAGAGGAGGGAGGTGAAGATGAAAACGAGGAAGTTGGATAAACTTGCCCGGGCTGCCACTTTTGATGGCTGGCGGGGCCCCCCAGAGAGGAATGGTTGATGCTCGCTTTCGAAAGACATGATCAGTGGGGTTATTAGTCCCAAGACTACCGTTTTTTTTTATCAATTTGACGGAATGAAATCATGATGTACCTGCACGGGGCGGTTCGGGACTTAAGGCGGTTGTCGATCCTCGCAATGACCATTTCTGTGGTGGTTTGTTTGAAACGCATTGGCTTGGCCGCCCGAGCACCCTGAGAATCCAAACAAACTGCGTCACAGGAACTTCAAGCTCATCCAATAGCAGGAGCCAAGAGCTGACTTGACTAACCTCGAACCTCACGCAGCTAGAATCGTGCCAGATTTGTTTCACCACCAGGTAGGGTTGTACCTGAAAGAGCAAAGTCACTTGGTCAAGCTGGGGGATACCCGCGTGGGTCGCACTAATATTAGGTAACTGCGCGAACACTGGTTTCAGACAAAGTCAGTAAAGTCCATTTCCGTCTTTCTCGCCAATCCTAAACGTAGAAGTCCCATCGTAGCTGCTCATGACGACTGACTTGGGAGGTGCGAGGAGGGGGGTAAGATGGCGAATCGAATGGAGATTCAATTGGTCTGCTGGGTGAGGTCGAATCGGAGTGAAAAATGAGCCCCGCACTGGCCACAGCAATTGGGGGCTGGCTTCTTCCTTCCCAGAGCCTGATCAGATTTCAGCTTTCAGGTTTCTTTCTCAACTTCCTGCAAAACTTGGATCAATGAAACTGCCACCCACCTAACTTCACGCGGGCATGGGCGGATGCTTATCGAAGATGTATCATGCCCAAGACCAAATTGAAGCGGAAGACCCGACCTTAGCCACGACGTTGGCCGCAGTTGAAGAGGATGGCGTCGATCGCGACAAGCCAGAGGACCCACTTGAGGCCCCGACTTCGGGTGACGGGGTGGATAACCACGGGGGTTTGTCTGGCCGGGCAGGAACGATCGGATGACATTTACAGCGACGTCCCCATGTGTTAATCACGGATTCGTTCGCAGCCACGACTCGCCTTGGTTTTCGTTATAGCTGGATCGACTGATTGTGCATAATCCAAAGATGACGAACAAGACTGGAAGACGGAAGCAAAGCAAATGGCAAAAGTCTATAAAAACTCCACCCTCACATTTGCTACCATGGGAGCCAAGGATAGCTCTCAAGGTTTGTTCCTACAGCGCTTCTTAGACTGGGCAGTTCATCTCACCATCGAAGGCATCCAAATTTTCGCCACTCTGCCACCCGCACCCGTAGACTAGCAGACACACTAGGTCAAGCATCCGCCTTGGAAATGAAATCTAGTATCTAGGGCACAAGGGCATGAGTCTTCAAGAAAGGTTGTTCTCGTCGCTTGATCTTGTACGGCAGCGAGCAGATCTACTAGCAATGCCGTGTCGGCACGGATTCCGAGTGCCAGTTCGGATATGACGCCGACTATTCTATGCGCTGTAGCAGATTTGTCGTTTGAGAAAGATAGACTCTCGCGACTCCTCCGCTCCGTCCCCCCACAAAACCCCAAGTTTGAGCTGGCTCCAGTTACAGTTACTGGAGCCGATGCAGCGGATTACTTTGGTATAACTCTTTTTGTTTGTTCGGGTTCATATCGCAAGGGCATGGTTGGGACACTCCATATCCAACTTCCACAGCTGCACTCTACGATTTGCGTCGCACTGCTTCGAGAATGCATGCAATCCAGGAAAAAATGAGATACATTGGCGTTCCAGCATCCTACCCATATATTTTATCTACGACCAGACTACTCGCCCCTGACTGATCGCCCCAGAACCCCAGACACCTCCTCATCTCTCCGCTCTCGTGCTCTTTAATCACTCCCCACGACAGCTTCCCGCTTGCCTTAAGTGAAGTAATACAAATAAACGGTCAGTTTTCAAAATTGGGACACATTTTGGCCGTCTTTATATCCGTACATCGGACCAGTTCTGGGCCTCTCGGCCAGAGTTGAAGTGATTCGGCAGGCTGCGCCGCAGCTTTGCTGAAAATAGTATTTAGGGCAAAGGCGAGCCAGTCTGAGCGGATCCTGAATAGTGACTGAGCCAAACAGAGTCTTCGGCGCATGTCCGGTGTGGTGGGGTGACAGCTATTTGGGCCAACCTCAGCTGCAGGCTGAGACTTGATGTGATGAAATTATGCACGAGCGCATTCCCATCTGCAAGGTTGGGCAGACGCGTGCCCCCCCTTCTCGTCCACGGTCATCACCTACAGGGTTCGTCTCGAAGCAAACTCAAGCGTGGTGAATATTAATAGTCCCTGCGGCATTATTACCATCCGTCACCACGGTGTAGGGCCCTTTCCCAACCTGTTCTTCGACTTCAACAACCTAGGGCGTCGGCAATCAACCCTAGAAAACAGGCCAAGATGCCTATTTCTGAGATATTGAACCGCGCAGGGGACCTCCCCCTTACCACCATCCTCTTGGTAATCGCCTCCACCCTTTTCGCCGTGCTTATCTTCCAGCAGTTCCGATCGTGGCGGCGACTGAGGCACATTCCCGGGCCGTTCTGGAACGGATTTTCCATCTTGCCATTCATAGCCCTGTCCTCGCGATATGACACGGCCTATCGCCAACTCGATCTACAAAGGAAATACGGTAATCACCTCCTCCTTCCTTCATCTTTTGCCATATTATAGCTTCCTCACAAGCCTCCAGGTCCTCTCTTCCGAATTGGCCCCAATCACGTCATGTACGGCGACGCCGACACGATACGGAAGCTCGGATCTGTGCGCTCCTCGTTTACAAAGGGCCCATTCTACGGCATCGGCAAGTACAGCAAGCAAGACAACATCTTATCCATGCTCGACGAGGCAAAGCACAAGTCCCTCAAAGCGAAGCTCTCCCCCGGATTCTCCAGCAAAGGCGGAGTCGGCTTCGAGCCCAAAGTCGACCAAATTCTCGGCGAACTCATCCACCTCATCAACACAAAGTACATCTCCACACCCACCGAGTACCACCCACTGGACTTTGCCCATGCTGCCATGTTCTTCGTGCTGGACGTCGTGAGTGAAGTCGGTTGGAGCGAGGCCTTGGGATATGTCCGTAACGATAAAGACATGCATCGTTACATTGAGCTCAATGACACCATGTTGCCGATTTTATCTCCGATAGTGCCCATCGTATGGGTACTCCCCATCATAAGCACCTGGCCTCTGAGCAAACTGCAACCTGGCGAGGGAGACGACGTTGGTTTCGGCAAACTGATGGATTTCGCGAGGGAGGTCGTCGCTAAAAGATTGGTGCCTGGTGCCGAAGAGCCAAACGATGTGCTTCAAGCGCATATCCGGAACGGTGTAAAGAGGGATGAGCTGGCAATTGAGATGTGTCTTGAAATTTAACTTCTTCCCCCCCCCCCCCGCCCCCCCGGTCCCAGAAGGTTCGCCTAGTCCTACTAACTACGACTTAATTAGCATGGCCGGCTCCGACACCACCGCCAATTCCATCCGTTTAACCCTGCTTGCGCTCCTCACCACCCCCTCGGCACTCTCCCGACTCCAATCCGAAATCACGCACGCCATCTCCCACAACCTCATCTCCTCCCCCATCAGCAACAGCGAAGCTTTGTCCCTGCCCTACCTCCAAGCCGTCATTTACGAGGGCATCCGTCTCTATCCACCAACAAACTCCACCTTTGACAAACAAGTTCCCCCCGGTGGGGTGACATTGCACAACTATTACCTCCCTGAGGGTACACAGTTGTTAAATAACACAATTCACATGATGCATAGCACCGAGATATTCGGACCGGACGCGGATCTGTTTAGGCCGGAGAGATGGATTGACATGTCAGAGTCAGATCCAACAAGGCATAAGGAGTGGATCGGCATTGTGGATTTGGTCTTTGGGTATGGAAAGTATGTGTGTTTGGGCAAGGCACTGGCCATGATGGAGTTGAATAAGGTTTTTGTTGAGGTGAGAAGTAGTTGTCTTGGAAGGAGAGATTTTAGGATGAGAGGACTAACTGAAAGTAGTTGTTGAGGCGGTATGAGTTTGCAATCGTGACGCCGCATCAGCCAATGGTGTTGAGAGACTGTACTTTGTGGCTTATCAACGACTTTCATCTGAGGGTTACGAAGAAGGATGGCTAACTCGACATCAGGATTGGACAATATTGTTAAACTCTGACTATTGGTTGTTCTTCTCTGTAGGCAGAAGCTGGAAAACTAACTAGCGGATGTTTTGTCTTGTCTGCAGGGCGGTGGTGTTTGGAGACTGGGGTGAACGTAGGTCTGGACGTTACAAGTCAACGAAGGGATTGCAGCTAGTTTACGTATGTTACGATCTTCTAATGCGAGAAGATGAAGCTCTGGGTCCGAAAATGACAAGGCCGATAAGATGAAACTGGAGCAGTACCCCGACTTAGTGCATGTGTGGGAGAACGGTAAGCGGACTGAGGCGTCCTAAAACACACCCTGCGAAGAACCAACCAGTGTTTGTGGCTTTTTCTGCCGTCACCCATCTCAAGGGTTGTAACTCGATCAACCGGTCCCGCCACGCCACACCGCCGGTATCTAACCGCGGACCGCTGGCGGAGCTGGTCCCTAGCTAATTGTCTTTTTCCCGACCACACCTGTCTCTGTTTAACTGAGCTTAGTTTAGGATTGAGGGAAATAGCACCTTATGCTTGCATTTCGAATCTACGTTGTCATAGGCGCATTTCGGGGCCTGTTGTGTTATTAGCCGCAAGGCGAGTGTATCGCCCTGTTTGATTGGGGCACCGCTTTGACGAAAACGGTGTAACCATTCGCCCGATTGCTAAAGCCCTGGGTGCAGGCTTACAGGAGACCCTGAATCTCCTAACGGCCAAATTACAACACTAAGCACCACCCAGTTCACTGCTTGGCAGTAATTACGTGGTGCACCACTGTGACGACCTTGCAGGGTCGGCACCTGGGCTGGTGTGGCCTGATAAGTTCCCCGTAGATTAAGCAGTGCAGGGTAGCTGTACACACGGCATTACGTATTAGGCCAGGGGTGTAAAGACCCGAAGCCCTTATAACTAATTAGAAGTTACTTTGTTACTTTAGCTGCTCTGTTATAAAGTAAGGGAGCAGATAAAGTAGGTTGCTCTGTCTGCTCTGCCGCTAAGTAAGAGAGCAGATGGAGTAAGGTATAAAGTACCTCCTAGTTAGTTAGTATAAGATAGCTATGGTTGTGCCTATAACCACGGTGAGGGACTCTAGTTCCTCACGCTAGTATTTAATTGTTTATTTATATCCTACTATTTAGACTCACCTTTATGTATTATAGTGATAATGACCTACAGTGACATTGAACCCCCGTCTAGGAGTGTTAGCTTAATAAGCCGTCTTCGGAACGCCCCTTACCTGTTAGCGTCCTGCTATACGTTCTGTCTTAACCTGCGCCAGTCCTCTCGAGGCCTGTGTCGGGTGCAGGTTGTAATAACCACTAAGCATAATGGACTAAGCAGTGTATAAGGTACTTCTTAGTTAGCTAGTATAGATAGTTATCATCGTAACCACGATAGCTGTAAGGGACTCCTGGTTCCTCACGCTAGTATTACATTATTCATTTATATCCTACTGTTCAGACTTTCCTCTGTGCATTATAGTGACAGCGACCTATAGTGACAATGTACTCTCGTCTAGGAGTGCTAGCTTAACAAGCCGTCTTTGGATCACCTTTTAAGTTTAGCGTCCTGCTATACGCTCTGTCTTATCTTGTCCGGACCCCCCCTTAGGTCCTCGTTAAGAGCAGGTTATAACAGAGTGCTAGCTTAATAAGCCGTCTTTAGAACGCCTACTAGTCTTTAGCGTCGTGCTATACGTTCTGTCTTAACTTAACTAGTCCTTCGGGTCTGTGTTAGGTGTAGGTTGTAGTAACGGTTAGAGGGCTGTTTTGGAAGCTGAAAACGTGTAGTTAAAGGCTAATTTACAAGCTGAAAAGCCTCGTACGAAGAGGTGAGTAAAGGAGAGTAGTAATAATAAGTTTACTAATATAAAAGTAATTGCAGAAGCTAACGAGGCCTTAATGAAGCTCCCTAACTTAAGGAAGCGAAGGAAGACAGCGGACCCGCTACCTAAACTTAAAAAACGCGTAGAGGAGGTTATTCAGGTACTTTATAGTTTTATAAGGATAAGGAGATATTATAAACATTAATTTCTATTAATTTTGGCCGTGTTTAAGTGTTTGTAGCATTGTTGTTGCCATGTGGTCACCCCCTGCTTACGTGATCGGGTAGGGGGGGATCGGTTAGCGGGTCCAAACGTCTATAGATCTGGTAGTGTGTACAATGGGGGCTAAAAAGTCTCAGACCCCCCGCTAGCACCACCCTACCAACTTTGAAAACGTGTAACTCCACGAAAACATAACTAAATAACTTCAAATTAAAAACATGTATAGATCTATTAATATTTGATAGGGCCACCCTTTGACTGCCTGAGTAGGTCCATCCGTTTAGGTATAAAGTTAGCCAGTTTTATAAACACCTCGACTGGGATTTGTTCCCAGGCCTCCCTTATTACTTTTACTATTTATTAAACGTTTTTAATCCTGTGCCTTTTAGCACCGATCCGAACCTTTATATAGTACCAGATATTCTTAATTAGGCTTAGATCTGGAGATTGTGGTGGCCATTCTAATACCCTGATCTTTACTACCTTTTTAACCAACCTAATAAAACCACTATAATGATAAGATACCCTATCCTCTTGAAGCATTACGCCATGGCCGTATATAGCCTTTATCTTATTATAGAAAGGTAGAAAATGAGGAAGAAAGATCTGATCCGTGTATTCCTGCCTGTTAAGTCAGGTTCCTTATAGTAGTATAACTATAGGCCTATGATGTGGCCCATAGAAACAACCCTAAACATTAACTTTGGTTCTTCCACTTTTAAATGTTAGTTATAAACACTCTGGGAGGAATTCTTCCCCAGGGGAGCGCGTTACGTAAACGGAACGGCCATCCTTACCTACTTTAAAGTAGGCCTTGTCAGACCAGTAAACTAAGACTTAGGGTGTGTATTTATTCCTCCGCTGGAAGATTAGACGTTTTCTCTTATTAACATCTGAGATCCACAGCTTCCTACAGGCGTGGCGACGGGCTTTATTAACCGCTTTTAGGATGGCTTGTACTGTTTTGCGATTTAGGGACTTACTGGATTTCAAAGGCGTTGCAAGCTCTGTAAGCGTAGCTTTTCTCTCAGCTGTTACTTTACAAATAAGTTATCGTTTAGCTTTGTCGTCAAGCTTATGTGGTCGCCCTGCCTGTGGTGTAGATTTGTATGGGTTTTCAGCTCCATTGCGGATGTTCCGCTCGATCAGTTAGATAGTTCGTGTTACGGTTGTAGGTGGGGTTCCAGTCTGCGCTGAAATTGACTTCTTTGAAAGACCTGCAATATATAGGCCGTAGATAAAGGCCCTCTGAACATCAGAAAGCTCCTTTCGAGCCATAACTGATCATAGAAGCAATGAGCAAAAAAAAGTTGTTGAAAGGATAAAAAAGCGGTCTGGAAATTGAAGAATGGAAGAGGGGTGTTGGCTTAGCGGGGTGTCCAAAAATGGAATAGTTGGGGCGCAAGGGGGTCCGACACTTTTTGGCTCCCATTGTACTGTACTTCCACCTCATCTTGGCGTGGCAGGCTTAAAACCCAAAACCGCATCACTGCATTGACGGACGGCTAGCAATATCAAAACCCACCGTTCGGGGAATCTGGAAATGGATATCATAGTTATTAGTCTGCTTCTATTTCCTTCCGGTGTTTGGGGTCCGGGATGTGGGCGGGCCATCAGGGAGGCACGAAGATTTGACCCTCGGCTCCGATACGCGAATCTTAACTCCGTCATCACTAAACCACTTAAAGTACTCAGCGTCCCAGCATCTCCAGCTTGATCTACAAGTACACCACATTCTGTCACATAAACCCCCCATTCCCCAGGCGCCATGTTTTCAAGGAATTTATTGAGGAAAACGCTATTTGCATCGTCTAGACACTTTTCAACAAAGACACCACCATTCCCAACCATTGCGACATGTCCTTCACCAACATGCGGGTGCGCTCCAACCCCCGAAATGCCCGAGGGCTTTGAGATTGATCATAAAACGAAGTTGAACGGTCTCATATCCAATTACGCACAGCAAGTTCTCATATGCACTGGAAAGTCCGATTGGCCTTCCAAAATCGAAGAGGACAACAGCGGCGATAATCTGGTGGCGGACCTGAAGGAGCTAGTCGGAGGTCGCGGAGCTGTATTTAGTGATGTGAGTTGGGCCAAGGGGAGAGCCAGGCGGGTCGTCGATATCTCAGCGCTAACGGTAAGTCCTCGTGCTCGTAGCCCTTCCACAACGTCTCGGTCCTGAACTCGTCTTTCCCGTCATCATCGCCACCCCCTCATAGCGAGCTTCAAACAACATCGGTCTACCTTCTTCCCTCTTTCAAATACGTTCCCTTCCTACCGCGGGTCTCGTTCGATAGCGTTGAAGCACTGGTTAAGGGGTATCTACTACCCGAGAAGCTACATTCATCTCATGACGGACTATCACCAATTCACCGCGACCGGTTGACTCGTAACCCTGCATACCAAAACCTGCTGTGGGGCGTGCGCGACGTTTCAGATATCCTCGTCTTAGTCTGCGGCCACGGAGGTCGGGATCAAAGATGTGGAATTTTTGGCCCACTTTTGCAATCCGAGTTCGAGAAAAGACTCCCGGCGTCTGGCGTGGAAGTCCTGTCTGGTCCGGTGATGGCAGAAGTGCCGAACGCTGTGGAGCTCGCCGGCGATGCATCGGGTCGGGCGCATTCCGCGCGTGTTGGCCTGATCAGCCATATTGGTGGTCATAAGTTTGCGGGAAACATCATCATTTACTTGCCGCCGAATATGAAGACCAGCGAGGGAGGTATCAACCCGCTGGCAGGACATGGCATCTGGTATGGGAGAGTTGAGCCGAAACACGTTGATGGGATTGTGGCGGAGACAATTCTCAAAGGAAATGTTATCGAAGAACTCTTCAGGGGTGGAATCAAGCAAGATGGTACCATCTTGAGATTGTAGGTTGATGTCCAGGGAAATTTCTGAGCGACGTAGAGCGACGGCGCTGAGGGTGTGTGTAAAGATATATATATATGCATTTAAGCGGGCTACCGGCTCGGGCTGTAAATACTTGGTAACATGCAAACCGAGACAATCTCCAACATCCAATCTGGTCGACTGAGAGCTCTTGCATCCAAGCCCTGTTTTTTGTGTTCTCTTTTCTTTACAATAAAAATTGCTTTTTTTCACAAGGGGTACGGCTCGGCGGGAAGGACGAGATGAGCGGGGGTTTTATGTTTTCTGAAAGAGTCTGCGCAGCGGCATCGAGAAGGGTTTTAGGTTCACTTGTCTCGACACATACAAATGCATCACGACCAATAACACGGCATTTTCTGCGAGGGAAATTGAGAGCGTCGGTGGCCTCAACGCCACGCAGGACTTTTGCTTCGGGCCCGACGGCCGGTCTCCGGGATGAGGAGCCCTCCGCGGGAAGACAACAACACCAACAACCCCGCCGGACACACGCAGCACTACGCCTCGCTACGGGCGTCATTGCGGCATGGCTGGCCCTTAACGCGGCTCTAGAACTTTGCGGTCTGGACGAATGGCTTACAGCACTCAGAGTGGGCAAGCCGCTGAACGAAACCCGCTTTGTGCCGTTTGTCGTCGTGTCCAGAGACCAAGTCTCTCCGACCGGCTTCATCCTCACCGTCAAGCCCAAATTCAGCCTTGACAGCCCGGACACATCTCCCAGCGGACAGGCCCTTTCCATCCTGTTCCCACGCCTTCGGTTTCCCCACGAGCTACACACCAGCCGCCCTGTCCTGGAGAAGGCCTGGCATCACGGACTATGGTCTGTCGAGATTAAGCAGCCTCAACTGCAGGTGGCAAGGGATTACACACCACTCCCCGCCGCGTCCCGCGCACTCGAACAGGAGGACCTCAAACTAGGCCACTTGCGCTTCCTTATCCGACAAATGGATGGCGGCGAGGTGTCCACCTACCTCAGCCGCCTCCAAGTCGGCAATACCGTCGAGCTCCGCGGCCCCCACCTCGGCTTTGACATCCGGACCCGGCTCGGCAGCGCCGACAAAGTCGTCTTCCTCGCCGGCGGCACCGGCATCGCCCCAGCGCTACAGACAGCCCGCGCTTTCTCGGACACGGAAACCACCACCTCCTCTTCCAAACCTTCAGTCTCCATCCTCTGGGCAAACCGCCACCGCGCCGACTGCCCGGGCATCGACCCCCCATCCTCCTCCTCTTCCTCCGCTCCTAAACTACCACCCTCCGCCGCACCCACCACCAACACCATCGTCTCCTTCCTTGCACAGATGAAAGCCCGCTACGGCGACAAGCTCAACTACGCCAGCACCGTCGACGACGAAAACACCCGCATCTCATCTCGCGATGTCCTCAGCGCAGCGGGTAACCCTTCTCCCACGCCCACCACGAGCACCACATGGAGTTTCCCCTTCTTCACTACCACCAGACAAACTCAGCACCCTCAGTATCCGACTCCCGCCCCCGGTCCCGTTCCTGTTGACGCTTCCGCATGCCAGTACCACTCCGCAGCCAGGCTCGTGTCTTCGGGCGGGAGCGACGCCATCTTTGACGCAGATGGCGAAACCCGTTGTGGCTGCTTAGACGCACGAGGCGACAAGCCCGTTGCGCCAGGGAAGAATCTGCTGATGGTGTCCGGGCCCGACGGCTTCATCGGCGCTTTTGCTGGGCCGAAGAGGTGGGCGGATGGGATGGAGCGGCAGGGGTCAGTAGGCGGTTTGGTTGGCTCGTTGTGGGAGGCGTCTCCTGGGTTCTGGGCGAATTGGCTGGTCTTGAAGCTGTGATAGTAGATAGATACACTCTTGGTTTGCGAGATATCAGCTTGTTGCATGTAAGAGTTGTTCGGGGTGTGTATGATAGAGTTTGTATTGGGAAATATCTACTACAGCGACATGCATATCTACCCATTTTACTGCAGTGCCGTCGATGTCTTCGCCCCTCAACTGCCATATATATACCAAGTGAGCCGCAGCGGTGTCAATATTAATCACGGCAAAGAGCAAGATGTAGAGAAGGTTCATGAAGTATGTCCAAGATGGCAGGCCAATGACCCCCCTTTATCACATCAATTTCTACCACCAATTACATATCCCACCCTCGAACGCCGTATCCATGCAAGGCTAAGGTATTTCATCAACCGTACAACAAAACGCAAAAACCAGCCTGACGCCCCGCCGTCTCCTCTTCAAATACCCTGCACCTTCCTGTACGAAGGCGGTTTCATCGTTCTCCGGATGAGCTTTCCAGCATATGTCGGGATCAGTGAGATAGCGCCGATGGCCGCAACGCGCCATAAGAAACCCCTATTTCCCCGGAGTTAGCAAGCGAGCTGCGGGTATTGGGGGGAAACTGGGAGAGGGCTTACAGGGTCAGCAAGAACTTTAGGTCAAAGTATGTGCCTAAGAAAGGCAACGACACAATATATATCAGGAAGGTGCCGACGATGGAGCACACCATAACCCAATGCCATGTTGTGATCTCAATCGCCACCATTAGCAGCTCGTTGAGTACGAGAACCGTATAGCTGACCGCCACCATCCGCGGTCCATTCACATCGGTCAGAATCTGTGACAAGCCCTGGATTAGGCAGCCTTGGTAGATGGACACAAAGACCCAGACGAAGAATGTGCGGTAGGAAAGTGACCGCCCTGATGTCAGCTCCTTGTATAGCTCCGGATACAGGCTGGCAAGGTTTTCGTCGACGTCCTTGTCCAGTACGAGGGACAAAACGGGCATGGCCGTGTATACCGTTGCGTAGCCAACGAGGAGCCAGTCCTAGTGTCTCGGTTAGCGGGTCATCCGATACCAGTTCACGATGTATGTCAGGCTCATACCTTGTAGAGACCGTCAGGCTCGAAGTTGTGAGCAATGCTGTACATAGTTTGGCACACCGCAATGATAAGGCCACGATGGATGACGAACTGAGCCAGCTTTGCGCTCCGCTTATAGCTGTTCCGCCCATGCCAAACGAGCAGCTTTGTCAAATGATGGAACTGCTCAATGGAGAAGTCGGCTGCCAGACTGGCTTGGCGACCTTCCTTTCCAACAATACCGACACCAACATCTGCCGCCTGGATCATAGAAACATCGTTGCCTCCATCGCCAATACAGCAAACGCGTTTCTTGGTATAATCTTTAATGAGCTTAGCCACTTCTGCCTTCTGAGTTGGGGAGCATCGGCATGCCACCACCGTTGGGAGGAGGACAGCAGCCGAGATAAACTCGGTCCTATAGTGCGTCAAGAACATGCTAAGACTCTCGCCGTCTATCAACAGGCACGAATCGGTTTTGCTCCGGAGAAAGTCGAGGTTCTCCTGTGCTGCATCCTTCCGGCGCATCTTCGCAATGGTGTGGATGTATTGACCTCTTGCCACAAGCTTGGAGCTCACCGCGACACATCGTGCCGTCTCCACTTTGTCGCCCGTCAACATCCAGATCTTGATACCAGCATTGCGGAGGAGCTCCAATGATGGCTTAACGTCTTTCTGCAGCTTGTCCTCAACACCCGTGACCCCGAGCAGCTCCAGGTCGCGCTCGAGATACTGGGACACGACGGCTTGTAACCCTGCCTCCCGGCCGCTCATGGCAAGGGACGCATCCTGGTACCTGGCAGCGAATTCCTGGTATTCCTTGACCGACAACCGCTTGCGCCCAACGACAAGCGTCCGAAGGCCTTCGCGCGCCATGTTCGCCGTCTCTTCATCTAGCCAGTCGTTGGCAGCAACAATCGTGCTCATCACTGTGTCGGCTCCTTTCTGGTAGAACCAAATCTCGCCGCTCTCCAGTGTGGGAACGCCCGGGTGTAGCTTCTCAAAAAACTGTACAACCACTCCCATGCGTTTTCCTTCAGATGTGAAAGGAAATATGTCCAGAATCCGAACCTTGACCACAGGCTTTCCTGTCACAGGGGACGCCAGAACCATCCCTTTACGATCTCGGGATGCGAGTCGGAGGCCAACAGATTCTGTCCATCGAACAATGGCAATCTCGTCTGGCGAACTGGCCTGGTAAGAGGTCACTATTTCGCCGTTCTCTTCTTCGGTTGTGGGTGTCACGTTGTGGCAGAGGGCTAACGCTAGGACAACGTCGCGAACACGAGACCCGATCTCTCGACGTGTTCTGGTAGTGCCGACATTTGTCGTAGACGTAAATGTTGTCGAGGGTGTTATGAGCGCCGACGCTGCCGCCGGGTCCGCTGAAGACGGGGGGTGGAAGCCTTGCCTAACGTATTCCGAAACCTCGTCCATGGCTTCATTGGCATACGATACTGTGCCGACGTGTATCTTCTTCATTTCCATTTCGTTCTGTGTCAAGGTGCCAGTCTTGTCACTCAGAAGATACTCAATCCGCCCAAGATCTTCTGGTATGGTGCTGGTCCGGACGACGGCTCCAGGCATGCCCGGGTCCCTCTGGATAAACCACGAGTACACACTCTTTCCCAGGTCCAGATTCACACGAAGACTGATAGGAACAATGGTAGAGAACAGGACCAAAAATCTCATGATCTTGACATACCAGCTGTGTCCTGGCTGTTCTGGCTGTTGGGGAGCCCCCCTTTTGCTGATATTCTCAAGCGTAACCAAGATAATGGAGAGGGCTAGCGTGAGAAAGCACAGGATCTTGGTGAGTGAGTTGATCTCATATTCGAGAAGACCCGTCTTCGAACGGGAGGGCGAGGTGGACAGCGCCGAGCGTGTCTGGGGCCCCGTATAAAGAATTAGCGCGAGGGTCGTAGCCTGAGACGCGATGACGGTATTTGCCCATGCTGTGTTATCTATAGAGAGCGGTACCGCATTCACATTGTCACCATCACTGCCCTGGGCATAGGGGGGGGATGTCCCATCAGGCCGTGGTGCTATCAGCTCCAGAGTCCCTGCGAACTCGTTCACCTTTCTATCCGGTTTACCGCCAGTGACGCGCAGGCAGACGAGTTCTTCGGTTGCCATGTTTTGCGATAGCGGGGAAGCGAGCCGCAATTTCCAATCCGTCTCGCCATCAAGCTGGTCTGTTCGAATAAAGGTCTCCCCAGTTGAGCCGTTCTTTGTTGGCTCATCGCCCGCGAGTGGTTTCTGGCCACTCGAGCTACTTTGAGCTGGCTCCTCATCAACATGATCAAGGAGAAGTGCCTCTTCTCTGGGGGCGGCTTCTTCTGATGTCCTTCGGACGTGGAGCTCATGAGTGAGACACTTCAGAATGATGACATCGGCTGGAACCCGCTGACCCTTGCTGAGTTTCAGCACATCGCCAACTTTAAGATCCTTTGACTTTTTGCTGATTTCGGAGACCTGAGAGGACGGTGATTGTCGAAAACCATCTCCTTCAGCTTGCTCTTCCTCCTCCTGAATATCGGACAACCTATCCCTCTCTTGTTGCAGATGGCGCTTGGAGCCCTTCCGTGAGTTCGACGACTTCAGCCTCTTGCTGGATCGACTCGTTCCAAAACTCGTATCAGGATCATTGAACTGTAGAACCGTGTACTCTTCCGAGTTCGCCTCGTTATCTCTCCTTCTCCGCTCTATGTCGTCGTAAGCTTCTTTCCCTAGCGTGATCATCAACACGAATGCCAGCGGGGCAATATATGTCGTCAAGTAACCAATTCTCAAGGCCGGTATTGCCTGGGAGAGGGCAACCAACAAGAAATACATGTTGAAGAAGAAGGAGAATTCGTTGTAAAGCGTGACGGGCAAGAAGCTCCAAGCTGTGTACTTGGCGTTGGAGATGGTATTTGGAGGGAATCGAGTTGACTGTGAGGTCCCGGCGGCTACCTGCCTTGACGCCGACGGATCGTCCTCCTCCTTGTCTTCTTCATCGTCGCCACCCTTGTCTTGGTCCGCGACAGCCCCTGACATAAAGCTCGGAAGTCGCAGACTGAGGTTACGCAGGCTGCCGCTCGAGAACGACCGCCGAGGCCGCCTTGCTCCGCTGACACGTCGGTTCAGGAGCGGCGCTTCGTCTTCGCCAGGTGCGCTGCCCTCCGAGTAGCGGGAATTATCGGCATCTCCATCTCTGAGGAGGGCTTCGGCATCCTCATCGCCCCCGTCCCGGCTGCGGCCCAGCTCGCCGTATCCGTTGCGATTGGCGCCGCGCCGTAGTCCACCCATGCGGAGGTTGCGCAAAGCTATCCTAGGCGCTCTTTGTTCGACAACCCGACCGGGCTGGGCAGCGTCGATACCCTGGGGGTCAAGCTCTTCGAGATCTAGCTCAAGATCGGAGTCGGAATCGTCGACAGGGGAGTCGGGCGGCCTCGCAGGATGGTGGGCATCTGAGTGAGGCATTCCGCATTCGCATCGGACGGAGGCCGTCGACAAAGGCGGGACCCGTGGGTAAGACCCTTGGGTTAGAGTTTTGAGCGTTGTATTCTTTGGCGGCTTCGGGTTGACGGTGGTGCCTTCTTCGTGCGTGTCATCGACTTCAGGTTGCGCCGCGCAATCCCACTTCGCGCTTCACCTCTTTCCCACGGCTCTAGCTTCTCAACAAGTGGTTGCGCTTTAGCGGCACTCGCATGACAAAGGCACGCGGTCCGAATAGCTGCTAGCAGAGGGTAATACGATGTTGCCGTCTGCCTTGAATCCAGTGTCGTAGGGTCTAGCCTATGCGCCAGTTTGGCATTTGAGAAACAATGTAACTGTAGCTGGAAGTTGCCAGCGAGCAACCATACAGGTTGGCCTTCCAGAACGCAGGCCGCGTCTTGAAGACAGGGGTGGTGAACTTGCGTCCCGGGCGTGGCTTGGCGCATGACGCCGACGCCCCTATATGTTCGTTATCAGGAGTTAGCGCTGGACTTCTTGGACCCCGCTGAGCTCAGCAAAAGGCGCCTGTGTTTCAAGTCGCTCCCTATTTCCACCTTGCCGATAAGCGACCGGTAACATCGGACCGCGGAACGTTTTTTGACAAGGTAAGGACAGGTTTTCCTTTCGTCAGCGCTGTCTTTGCCTGTAGGTACATGCCTTGCCAGTCAATTCAGCGGTCTTGGCCATATACTTCCGGTCTCCTTCCGTAGCATCGCCAGTCTTGACAGCTTGCACCTTCCCTCCGTCTTGGATTAGGAGGATTCACGAGTGTACTCGCAAACTCAACAACGATGAGCTGCTAATAGCCTTGTTCCTTTCTTTGCCCAAACCATCGGCTTCTGTATTATAGGTGCGCTCTCTACCAATCCCCGTCTCCATCTTGGAAATTGCGACAGGGGTTTGACGAGATCGCCACGACGCGATGCCCGTGAAATACTTGACGGCCGAGTCTGCTTGCTGACTTCCCCTTTCCGCCATAGACCCTCTAATTCTTTTTCTCTCGCGGTCTCGTGGCGATTCCGGACAGCAGCCTGCATGCAGTCCACCTCATCGACCATGTTGTCTGATGCGCCGAACGCATCATGGCATCCGGCATTGATGCCGAACTCGAGCTCCGATCTTACTCGGAGCCCGCCGAAAGATCTCCCAGCATTCCCAGTCCACCACAACGACGCGGTAGCCGATACGGAATCACTCGATGACAGCGATGCGGCGGAAGCGGTACACAATCAGAGCATCGGAGCTGATTCGTGGTTTCCAGACTATGGCACTGGCGACGGCTGGGTAGACGACGCGAGCAAAGCGCAAGCAGCAGCCGAGTCCTCTCCCCCCGACGCGATCGCAAATGAAACCCCGGAATCTACGAGCAATGTATCCAAGCACTTCAGCACAATGTCTTTTACCCGTACGGTGCCTCATGAAGTAAATTGGAATGACGACGATGACCCCGAATGGAACCTGCCCCGGACCGGGCCCGACCCCTTCAAGTTCATGCCCCCCAATGACCGGACAAACTCATTCCCGTCGGTGCCTCCCCCGGAGAAATCGGGAAGCGAAGAGTTGGCGCAGCCTCTCTCTATGAACCAGGCGGAAGAAGTTCTGAACGACGCTGAAAGAGGAGATGAGGACATATCTTTTGGGGGCTCTAACGCCGACCCCGAGGCATTCGCTGGTGGCTTCGAAGAAGATGTAGAAGGCAGCAGCTTTTTTCAACAGACAGTAGGGGGTGATCTGAGTGGGACAACAGAGGAGGCTTTGGAAGCCCGCTTTGAAGAGGGCATGCCGCTAATCCCTTCGACCGATGGCGTTTCGTCGCCCAAACCACCGAACGACGAGGTTGTCGCTAACCTGTTTGGCGTGGAAGATGTCGCAGAAGATGACGACTTCTTCAGCCAGGTCCAGGGAAGTGCTGAGCCAGAAAAGCCCTCGCCGCTTGAGCGGAAATCAACAATGCAGGTACTGGACGCTTTGGACGGCGGTGCCACGACCTCGAGTTTTGCGCCCCTAGAAGGGACTGCCGAGGAAGAGGCAAATACTACAGAAACCATGCATGAGAATGAAGGACAGGCCTCACCATCCGTCGCCCCAGAGCCACAACAAGAGCCGGCCGAGGATCTGGACGCGAAATGGAAGGAAGTCTTTGGTGAGGAGGAGGAAGATGGGTTCTTGCTAGAAGATGACACCGAGACGAAGGACGTCGATGCTGCAGGTTTCCTGGGCAGCGATGATGAGGGCTTCCTTGATGATGCTGAGCTACCGCCTGCAACGGAACCGGCGGTGGCTGCTGTCCTTCCACAGACACCGACAACCACGGAGGCAAATCCTGTGAACGGACGGTATTTGCCTTCTCACCCGGTCCCTGGTTCAGGCGCAGTCGCGTCGAATTCATATTTCCCTGCGGCGCCGCTACCGGTGGTATCTGCTGGAAATCCCTACCTTCCGGCGGCACCATTGCAGCCGCCGGCCGCCTCCCCTTATACAATCCCGTCGTCTGGTGCTTCAGCGCCGCCACGATATGGGGTTGCGCCTCCCCCACCTGTGCAAGAGCAGAATAAACCTCAGAGCTTTGTGGACAAGGCTAAGGGCGGATATACTTCGCCATATGACCTCCCGATGGAAGTCGTCAAGCCGAAGCTACGGGCACCCACACTGCACCCGTTAAGGAGCGCTTCAACACCAAATGCGCCTCCCCTGAGCTCGCCAACCTTCCCGAGGAGTACCAGCTTGAACTCCCCAACAGGTCCTCCCAAGGCGCCACTTGGCCATCCCATAACGCCTGCTTCCAGTCTCACCAAGCCGCCAGTTCCCGAAAAGTTCTTCGAAGAGCTTCCTATTGCTGCGAAGCCTCCTCGATCCGCCTCCCGCCATAGCAATAACGGTGTGCCATCCCCAACGCATGCGAGTCCATATGCACCACCTGTACAGCCAAACCCATACGCGCAACCTCAACAGGCAGGGCCCCTTATGTCCCCTCAGGTTGCATTGCCGCATGCACCTCCACCCCCGACACAGGCTATTGCGGACATCCCCAGGCTCGTTGCACCGCCTCCCGTGAACCCTTACGCCCAGTTGCAGGCCATTCCCGGGCATAATACCGGCATCCCTTCCGCTGCACCAAGCCGGTATTCTCCCGCGCCCTCGTCAGCCCCTCCCGTTCACAGCGCGGTTCCTGCTCCTGCAGCTAGTAGGTATTCTCCTGCGCCGCCGGCATCACGACAGCCCAGCACTGGATATGTGTCGCACCCTCCAGCATCCGCACCCCCAGTCCTGCCTCACCAGCCCCGAACCTCTAGCCCACTGGCCCACTTCGAAATATCACACGAGAGATCACGGGCGCATGCACATGCGGTCGGTCACCACCCTGAAGGGGGCTTGGCAGAGAAACGAAGCATCAGTTCTCTCTACGATGCCCGTCTCCAGAGAGTACCATCGTTGCCGCCGACGACTGAAGTTGAAGAAGAGGAAGGCCAGCTGCCTGCCCAAACCCCCACTGGGTATATCCCGACGCCGCCATCAACATCACCCGAGTCAAGGTATAATCATGTGCCGCATCGGCCGAGGCAGACGCCTCCGCCTTCTTCTTACCATTTGCAGTCCACACTATCACCCCCGAAGCGGGCGACCTCCAGTCACGGTCTTGCAACAGGACCACAAGATTTTGCCCCCCCTCAGCGCTCCCAGACACAGTCTCCAGGAAAGTTGCATGGCCATCGCAACGGGAAACCTGTAGAGCCGATTCCACGCCCATCGTCAGTGAACGACCCTTCTTCACCACGAAGCGTGTCCTACCCTCCAGTGCTCGTTCCCGTCGCAAGCGCTCCTACTGCCACTACCCGACCTCGTGGCTTCTCGCAAAATCTCAACCTGGTGGCCCCGACAGATGGGCGAGAAAAAGACCCGCTCCAAAGATGGAAAGGTGTTCCTCTTCTCTCGTGGGGTGTTGGCGGAACGATCGTAACCATGTTTCCGAAGGACGTCCCACGCTATGGCATACATCATAATGTCCCAATGGTCGTGCGCAGTCCAGGAGAAGTTAAGGTGCAAAGCGCCAAGGACATTCAACCTCTTGAGGAACGTCTAACAAAGTTCCCTGGCCCACTTAAGGGGAAGTCCAAGAAGAAGGAGATTATTGCCTGGCTTACCGCCGGTATCGAGAGCTTGGAACGTGATCAGCCTCACAACATCTACGCCCAGCTTCATTTGTCACATGATGACAAGCGCTTGGTGGAAAGGGTTCTCCTGTGGAAGATCTTGCGGGTCTTCATTGAATACGATGGGACACTGGAAGGCAACCCTACAGTCGAGAAAGCTGTTCGTGATATTCTTTCACCACAACTTGAAACATCTGGTAATGCCCCTACCTATATTACTGGAGCGGACGCCGGGAGGTTAAATGAGTCTCCCGTGACCCGGATGCAGAGTGATATGGTGGATTCTTCAACAGTCGAGCAGATTCGGAAGCATCTGTTGAATGGTGACTCAGAAAAGGCCATATGGGCTGCGGCTGATGTTCGTCTATGGGGCCACGCGCTACTCCTGGCCAACGCCCTTGCGCCCAACCTTTATAAGCAGGTTGCTCAAGAGTTTGTGAAGAAGGAGGTGAACTTCCCGGGCCACAACAACGAATCACTGGCAGCGCTATATGGGGTTCTCTCTGGTAACTTTGAGGAAAGTGTTGATGAGTTGGTACCGGTTCATGCCCGCGCAGGCCTACAACTCGTGGCGAAAGACAAGGCATCCGGACCCTCAAAAGACGCCATGGACGGCCTCGACAAGTGGCGCGAAACGCTCACTCTAATTCTCAGCAATCGCAGTGCCGGTGATGCTCAGGCAATTAGCTCGCTGGGGAATCTCCTCTCCGGATACGGGAGAGCCGAAGCCGCTCACATATGCTATGTGTTTGCAAGGAACCATGCCGTGTTTGGTGGTCTTGACGATCCGACCTCGAACTTCGTTCTCGTTGGGTCCGACCACAAGAGGCAGGCGGAACAGTTTTCCAAAGAGATTGAGCCTTTACTGCTAAGCGAGGTGTATGAATACGGCCAGAGCCTCGCCAGCGGGTCGAACGTTGTCTTGACGAGCCCCCATTTGGCAGCATACAAGTTGCAACATGCCTATGCTCTAGCAGAATATGGGTACCGGGATAAGGCACTACAGTACTGCGAGGCGATTTCTGCAGCAATCACAGCGCAGACGAAACGTTCACCATATCATCACCCGGTGCTCGAAGCCGCTGTCGACGACTTGATGAAGCGACTAAAGCAAGCTCCCAAGGAGGAATCGAATTCCTGGATCACGAAGCCAAGTATGAACAAGGTCTCCGACAGCGTGTGGAATCGCTTCAACAAATTCGTTGCGGGAGATGACCACGAGAACGCCGGCCAAGGGCAACCGAGTGACGGCGAAGCATCGGGTCCCTTCGCACGAGTATCCGGGGGTACGCCGACAATTAGTAGGCCACCATCTGCTAATGGGCTCGAGACATTTGGTGTTGCGGCCCCTAATTATGGCATGCCTGCATCGCTTTCCAACGGTCCCATTGCATCTTCTGCACCTCCAACTAGAGCTGCATCCCGTTATGCGCCGGCCGCAGCTCATCCTGTGGCCCATACCTCCAACTCCTACGAACCAAGCTCTCCGTATGCGCCTCGTTCGTCCATGGAGCGCACGTCCAGCGAGCTCGCTAGGACTTCTTCCGATCTACGCCGGCAGTCATCCGAGTCACAGCGTGGGCCTCACAGCATAAACAACCCAAACCAAGCCTATTCTCCTACTCAAGGCTACATGCCTTATGGAGCTGGGCCGGGTCCAGCTCAAGAACCTCCATCAGCTGCCGCACCCCCACCAGCGCAGCCTCACCAACAGGACCATCACGCCACTTCTAATCATGAGCCGTATGGATATTCTGCCCCCCCGGGTCTAGCCTCATCCTCCGGCGCAGTCAATGGGAGTTCCGGGTACCACCCTCCTGCACATGGATATGAGCCTTCTTCGTTCACTCCGTTTGAAGCGCCCGCAGAAAAGGAGAACGGAATTCCCGAGGATAACACAGAGACCGGCTCCTATGAGCCCCCGACCTACCAGCCTTACGGTTACGAGCCTCCCTCGTATGAGCCTGATAGCCAGCCCTCAAACGAGAACGACTCGGACTCGGACTCGAAATCGAGGCCCAAAAAGAAGGGCATCATGTATGATGAAGACGATGACATGCCAATGCCAGCAGTCAAGCCTGGCGACAAAACAAAGGAGGATAGAGACAGGGAAAATGCCGAAATGTTCCGTAAAGCTGCAGAGGAAGATGGTAAGTGCCTCGAACAGTCTAACCTCAAGTGTATGCTAACTCTCTACAAAGCCAAGCGCGCTGCTGAAGCAAAGCAAGGCAAGAAGGGCTGGGGTTTCGGTGGCTGGTTTGGAGGCGGTACGAAGAAGGAAAGCATGGAGCCCGCAGCCGCGAACAAGCCTATCCGAGCCAAGTTGGGCGATTCGAAGATGTCGTTTTACTACGATCCTGACCAGAAGCGCTGGGTCAACAAGAACGGAGATGCTAAAGATAACGAGGCGAAGAAGGCCGCACCGCCACCGCCCAAGGGCATACCACGCTCTGTGTCTTCGACTCCCGCCCCGCCCATGGGCCCCCCGGGCTCTGCCTCAAATCTAGACGCTGGACGCACTAGTGCTCCGCCGATGGGGCCTCCCCGAACTACCATGACGCCACCGCCTTCTGGTCTGAACCCATCGGCATTGGACGTCAACTCCCTTGGTCCTCCGCCCATGGTACGCTCCGTGTCAAACACGAGCACCGCGAGCGCACCGAGCCGCCCGACCACCAGTCTGAGCAACTCCAGCAGTATTGATGATCTTCTCAGTGCTGCTGGGTCTCGGAAGGGGCCAAAGAAGCCCAGGAAGAGTGCACGCTATGTGGACATCATGACTAAAGACTAAGGGAAGACATGAGATTCCATCGTTGCTCCTGCGCTCACTTGCTCAAATCGACTGAGCAGGGGGAAACAAGAAATCATTTTCATATGGCGGCGCCAAGGGCATTTGTAATTTGGCGTACTGCTGTTACTGCCGTTGTTGCTTTTACTGTAACTATAGAATTATGTTATAATAGCTCGGTGAGGAAGAGGTCGCCGGCGAGCATCCCTGTTCTGTTATCCCTCGCTATTTCGCGATGGGATGGGTCGGGTTCAAACCTTGACCTTCCTAGTTTTTACTTCGTTTCTAAGCTGCGCTTGGGGTTTGTTTGAAAGTTGCATTGGATGATGTATGTTTGCAAGTGTGTGATGAGAGGAAGTTCCTCTTAGGGATGGCTAGAATAGGAGAGAATACGAACTGGGGAAGACCTTTACCTTTGCTTGGGAGATCAATGTTGAAGTGTAACGGTGCCTTGGTTTCCCTGGGGTCTGATTTTCTTTTGCCACAGGGTCTTGCCTTGCCATCAGTGCATTGCAATTAGAGATAATGTACGCTGCATTATGGGAGAAAGGATATGCATTTACCAAAACGCCAACGCCATAGATGTTCATCCCGTGCCCCCGCGTCCCTATAAAGCCGGGACCAACCGCTCGACGCATGGCTGAAAGAATAGGGTATTTATACCGACCGGCAATGCACTCTCTTGGCGGATCAAGTGCTGTATGATGAGACATAATACTCCCCGAGATGTCAGCATCACTACCAGAGAATGGAAAGTCACTGTAGTCGCTTACCGTTACAACATCCTCGGCCGTGGCGTCATCTTGGTGCGGTACGTAGACATACAATATCAAGGCATGATCATCCGCAAAGCACGCAATGACCCTCCCCTCCAGCCGACCGACACTCAGCACCCTGCTCCAGTCTTTTCCGTCAACACGCACCGTGGCCCACTTGTTGGGTCCGCCCTGCTTGAACCGCGTGCTAGGGTGCTCGTCGAGTGGGACAGTCAACTGCGACGGGTCGAGCTCTGGATTCTCCAGCCCATCCCACACGCTCGTAATGTCAAGGCTCTCGGCAGTGAGCCGTAGGCGTAGCGACCCAAACATGTTGGCTGACAGCTCCAATTTCGGGTTCTGCGAGCTTCCGCCGCCGCCGCGACCCGACGATGACGTTGTCATGGCAAGCTTGGTAAAGCGGTCCGAGATGGCTTTGAGTTGTAGCAGCGGCGGTAGCTGGATGTGCACATCGGGCTCCCGCACCTTGGGCTGCATGATGGTCTCGACCGTGTCGGGATGCAGCACCCGCACGGGGATGTCCTGCGTAATGACCTTTTCGCGCTCGCGCTTCAAGGTCAGCTCGAGCGATTCCTGTTGAAAGAGGTCCGAGGTATCGCCGAAGGGGTCTCCATCCGCACCGCCGCCCCCGCCGTGACCGCCGCCGTACTGGTTGGTGTAGGCTCCACCGCCCCGGGCCTCTTGAGCGCCGTCCTTGGTCATGGCGTGGATGGTCATTGACAGCATCGGGATGCCATCTCGTTTGGTCAGGCGCAGGTTGGCCTGGTTGCTACCCGCGGCTGACTTCAGGGCACGCTGCAGCGGGCCGAGAGGAAGCTCGAGGTTGATGGTATTGTTCGGCTCGGCCGACTGGATGTGGTAGCTGTCGAAGATCAGGTCGACTGAGAGCGAGGCCCAGACTTGCGACCCGGTGTCTGGGATGACAGTAAACCTCGCAGTTTCATCATCAAGGCGAACCCAGGCAATCTTTTCCAGGGAATTGAGCGCGGCGACGAGTTCTGTTACAGGCGCAGTGAGTGTCAATAATGGGGGCAGCAAGGCGTATGGGGGGGAGTCTCACTGGAGAAGGTTCGGATATTCCTAAGGTCTGTCTTGAACCGCATCTTGATGAGCTAGCTACCTATTTCACGGCGGTAACTACCTCGATTTCTGAAGGAAAGTGCGGGCTACTTTGACCGCCCAGCGCCGTTGCGAAGGTCGATGCGGTCGCGTCGCGTAAAACCACCCACTATAAACTGGGATACAGAATAGCAGCTGCCCTGGAAGCTGGTATCGATAACGATACCAAGGTGCCCGTGCGGGGCGTTGTAGATCTGGGGAAGCTAGGCTAGCCGCTATTGTAACTCCTCAACCCCCCGCCCTACCCCTCCAGTGGGGCTACACAGAAGTCTAGAGCTTGAACACCGTTGTACCCATCCCGTCTTTGCGCCCTCTATCTGCCCTCAAACAAATGATCGCGTCGAACAGACGTGTAGCCATCTCAAATGACAAAAAGGTGTCCAAATAAAACCCCTGCCTATATCCCAGGCGCTCCCAGTCCCGAAAAGCGCCATGCCCGCCCACCCCTCCTTCCCTGCCATTTCATCCAAGCTAAGCCCCGCCGTGTTCCTAACCGTCTTAAACCGACCGGGGGAGAGATAGTTGCCAGGACCATTAGGTGGTAGCGAGGCATGTTCATTCAAGTGTTGCGGGTTCCTGAGAGTCCCACCATCGCTCCCATAGAGGATCTCTGATTCTCGGGAACGGGTCTATCCAAGGGCCATTGTCGTCCTCCCACGGCTGTAGCAGCGAGCCTCCGTTGGCAACATCTTCCCTCCTTCTGTTGCGATTCCTTCCCAGTAATCTCCGCGGCACGGTAGTGAGCGAGAGCAACCAGGCACCAGCGGCCTTGAGCTTTGTCTTCGGCCGTTTGATAACTCTCATCCGAACGATACCTTTGCCGGAGCGACAGAAACCGCAGAAAGTGCTCTGTAAGTTCTGCACTCGCTCTATAGTCTTCTTTGCGTCGATACAAGTACTGGTTGAGTTGATAACGGTGGGTAGAACGGGGTGTCCGCAAACGTGGTAGGCGGTTTGGCGGCATATCGGACACGACGGCCGGTCGTCGGCAACGATGCGTAAGTAGTGCTTAATGCAGTGGCTGCCAAACTGATGGCCGCACGGCAGGGAGCTCCAATCCTCCGTGATGCCCTCGGGATTGCGTGAGCCGACGGGCTCCTGACAGATGGGGCAAGTCGTCTCGACCTGGACCTTGGTGGTGCCGCCAGTCTGTTTCTCTGAGAAGGACGGCTGCTTCTGGTCCCCAATGTATGATGACCTGCGCGCCTTTCGCCTCATCATGACGCTCATCGCGACAGCGCCGAGGAGGGTGCAAAATCCCTTTGTAAGATTGAAGGGCAGGCTGAGGATAGAGAAGAGAGGCTCGATGAATCGGGATCTAGTCGGTTCAGGGTGGGGCCAAGACGTGGGCATCTATCTGCCTCGTCGCTTGTGATAGAGGGACAATTCCCTCCAGCTCTGGGGCGTTAAGAAGGGTGGCTCTATGAGCGAAAGGCGAAGGCCAGGCTGGTAGGATGAGGCGGAATCGCTCACACTGGCAGGACTGGGAGGCAGAAGCACGAGATTGGAAGGCTTCAACAGTCCTAAGTTGCCTGAGGCTGAGAATCACGTAACACGCAGGACGCACAATAGAGACCAGCTCGGAGAAGACAAGGGAGGCCAGGAAGGTTAACTTGTCAAGCGGGACAGCCCAAGGGTAAGGTCCGATAAGGCTTTGGAGGGGCAGAGGTGTGGAGGGTGGCTTACAATGCACTCGTCTGACCCCAAAGCTACTGGTATCTGTCGGGAGAATGCCCACACGCGCCCACGACTGGGAAACGGCTCCGGAGGGAGGTTGGACATTGCCGCTACCCAATCAGCTCGATCGGCAGGATGTGAGACTGTGTGTGGCAACCTACAGAACCATAGCCTCCAGGTAGGAAAGCGGATCTCTCCCTCCTCCTGCCTGGGCTGCGTGGGCTGGACCTCTGGCGACTCCGGGGCTGGAAAACTAGGTGCGGGAATCATGATAGGTAATATGCATGGTAGATGCAGGCAAGCAGGGATTGCCGCACCGTCAAGCTTCCCCAAACTCACCAGTGCCAGCAACCTAAGCCTGAGGCCATGCAGTAGCCTCGAACCGAATATGTTAGACCGCGTCCTCTCCAGGAAGCCTGGCGAGCCTGGGGAGCGGAGAAACCGGTCCAGAGCAGCTACCCGACTGGAATACTTGAACAACAAATCAAACAGGCACGCGGCCGCAGTATTCTTGACCGAAAACCTGACTAGGCGGGTTACCCTGGGCCACGGGACACGGAGGGACACACACGGACAGATGTGTTCCGCCTGAGCTAAGCCTCTCCCTGCCCTGAAGTGGGGTCAATAATAATTCGAGCCGGTTCTTGGATGGCGGATCACAAACTGGCAGCAAGCTACCTACAAGGTACAGCTGTAGTTATTGATTCGTGAAATTCTAAAAGAGCCCAGATGCTGAATCTAGCAGTGAAAGCGCGAGAGAAACATGGAAGGCCTCTGTCATCGCAGTGTTAGCACGGGGGTTCTAGGCGTCAGCCGGTAAATCGTTCATTTACGTTGCCTTCGTAGTCGCATAAAATGCATGTGATCCACACCCACCCGAGCCCCAGCTGACCAGGGTTTAGCTGGGCGTCCGTTGTGCTTCGCAGGCTCCAAGAACCCCCACGCTTCTCTCCTCAGAAACCAACTAGCCACTGAACCGCGCAACCACAACCGCGATCGAGACTGCGCTTCATTCGATAGACATGGGCTCGGAGGCATCGCAGTCGACCACACTTATCCGCAAGAGGGCTGATAATGACTTGATGCTGCCGCCGCCCGCGGCGAAGCGGATAAAGCGACCTAGGAAAATCCTCGACGAAGATAGCTATACTGAAGCCCTCTCCCATATTATCGCCCGCGACTTCTTCCCCGGCCTGCTGGAGAGCGAAACGCAGCAGGAATACCTCGATGCACTCGAGTCCAAGGATTTGGACTGGATATCCAGCGCGAGTCGGCGATTGCAACATGTCATGACTCCCGGCCGACGGCGAAGGGGAGCAGGCGCGGAACCCCCCTCGTCACCATGGCCCGGCCGCGTTGCCGACACTCCCGTCGGAAGCTATTCCGGCGATACTCCCGCGTCGGTGGTCTCCTTAGCGGTTTCCGAACCAAAGGTCGCCGTGATCGACACCAACATGAGTCTCGGCGCGTTCCAGGCAAAATACACGAGCGAGGATAACGAAAGTTTCTATAAGCTTTTAGACAAACAGAACCAAAAGAATGTGGAAAAGTACGCCTGGCTGTGGACTGGAAATAAACTCCCTTCAAAACAAATGCTGAAGCAGAAAGAGGTTGAGGCGAAGCTGGCAAAGGCAAGAGGCGGTTTACTCGACGATGGGTTCAAGAAGGATAGGCTGGCAATTAAGGACAAGAACAACCGGCCGGCGGCCCCCGAGCATTGGAAAGCGAAACCGAATAACGAGTTGATGTTTGCTCCGGATGGTGTTGACGGACTGGTGGAATCCGTGGCGCAGCGCGCGCAGGCCGAATCACGGGCGCCACCGAAGGCCATCATCTATGCCAACACGAGGATGCCACAGCCGGAAGGGTCAGCGCCGGACAGGTCAAGGGCATCGTCACCCTCTCTTTCGGAAATCCGCGGCGCAATTGCAGGAAAGCGGCGCCCTGGTGATCTGGAGTCGACTGTTGCCGGCGCTGGGGATGAGACACCACGGGTGAACGGTTACGCGTTCGTCGACGATGAGGAGCCAGAGCCGGAGCCAGTCCAAGCGTCTGTACCTCTCATTGACCTCGGCTTGGGGGATGCAGCACCAAACCCCTTCCAGCTCCAGGAGCACAGACAGCGAGAGTTACTTCACCACCGAATGGTGGACCGAATATCGCAATCCAAGAGAACCTCGGCAAGGCTTGGGATAACGGGAAGGGTGGAAAGGACTCCTGTGCCCAAATTTCCTAGCAGTCCGCGTGTCTCTGGTGGGCTAACCCCAGCAGCACAACGGCTCTGGGGACGAATCGACAGTGCGGGTAGAAAGGCCTCTGAGTCGCCTTTCAGCGGTGCGAAGTCGACGCCCAGGGCGTCAACAAGGATCTCGACGTTGCGTAACATAACGAAGTAGAGCGAAAAGAACTCGGGCCTGGCGGGTTGATGTCATAGGCGTAAATTTGGTTCTTTAAGATACCCAAGCGTCACTTAGACTACTTAAATCACAATCATACTCAAAAAGCATCGGATATCCATACCGTGACAGAAGGACAGCACCCGAATCCCTCTCAAGCCCCCTTGTGTGGGGTGGCTGCGAGCTTCCAGGCTGCAAGGTACCGGAGCGCTAGCAAGGGTCCCCGGCCTGGTGGGCGCTCACCTCCAAATTTTGCAGCTTGGCTTGCGACCCACGGCTCACTACAGCTTCATTCTCATACCAGGGCCGACGACAACAACGACAAAAAGCGCACCGGAAAAAGGTGGTCTGATTGAGATGTGACATCCCTTTCGCGTAATATTCTCATCCCAATGAGGCTCGCCGATCTGCTCGTGGACCTGGCGGCGGTGGCCAGCGCTTCGCGGTCCGTCGCCTCCAAACACGTCGCCCTGCGTGCCAACCAACTTGATCGCTACAAAAAGACTTCGAGAATTTTGACCACTCTTAGGCCACAGCAACCACCATCGGCGGGACAGGAGGCACCCGCTCAGACTGCGGGGGAGCCGAAACCGAAGCCAGAGGCAGAAGCACCCGGACGCGCCAAAGAGCAAGGGCCGGTGGCGGATGAGCCTGTCCGGATTCATGTTCACGTTGCCGATGTTCAACCCGCTGCGTTAAGACCCGAAGAAAATGTGCCAAAAGCTACAGGGTCGGGGTTCGTGCCTGCACCATGGGCGACGACCGTTGGTGTTGCGCGACAGGGTGTCCCAGCGAGGCCTGGTGCGCCGAGGGCAGGACCGTTGAGGCGGGGGCCGATTCAGATTCCCATCGAGGAGCCGGAACGAGAGGATACCGCCCATCTTATGTCGGATCAGGTGGATGTCAATGTCTTCCGGACGAGCAGGGGCTCGAACATCTTGGAGGCTCTTGACGATGTTCAAGGGGGGCAGCAGGAGCAACTGTCGGAAGAGGCGGTTGGGAATTGGGACATTTCAGCTCCCGCGATGAATGACATTCAGGCGGTGAAGCCGGTTACGCAAGGAGATATCGAAACAATTGCCGAGCTGGCTGGCAGTAGTACCGACACCAGCGCGACGGCGAGGACCGCCCCGGCATATGAGCTCCGAGAGTCGCGGGTGCCCTCTTCGAGGATCGGGCGGCTCTGGAACTACGGCGGGTTGGCTGCCGGTATGTTTGCCGGCGCGATAGGTGAGGGACTAAGTCGGGCGGTCGGCGGAGGCAGCGGCAATACCGGATCGGTCATGCTCAGTCCCGCCAATATGGAACGGCTTGTAGCCAAGCTATCGCGGATGCGCGGTGCCGCTCTCAAGATGGGGCAGATGATGAGTTTCCAGGACGCCAAGATGTTGCCAGGCCCAATCCAGGAGGTGCTGCAGCGCGTTCAAGACCGCGCCGACTACATGCCAGCGTGGCAACGGGACCGCGTGCTGACAGCCAACTTGGGCCCGGAGTGGCGGGATCTGTTTGAGGAGTTTGGGGAGAAGCCCATCGCAGCCGCGTCGATTGGGCAAGTGCACCGTGCCACCCTCAAGTCGAACGGCGCCCGCGTGGCTGTCAAGATCCAGTTCCCCGGCGTAGCGGACTCGATCAACTCAGACCTCGACAACCTTAGCGTACTCCTCGCTGCAGCAAACCTTCTGCCCAAAGGCCTGTATCTCAACAAGACAATTGACAACGCCCGCACAGAGCTGGCGTGGGAGTGCGACTACGACCGCGAGGCCGAGTGCGCCGCAAGGTACCGCGAACATCTTGCTGGCGGTGAAGACGAGGCCATCTTTGCCGTGCCCCAGATCTATCCCGAGGCAAGCGGAAAGCACGTGCTGACTATGGAGTTCATGGACGGCGTCGGCGTGACGCGCATCAACTCCTTCACTCAGGCACAGCGGGACTGGATCGGTACACAAATATTACGTCTTTGCCTGCGTGAGATCACAGAGTTTCGCTTCATGCAAACAGATCCCAACTGGACCAACTTCTTGTACAATGCCGAGCGTGATCGCCTCGAGCTGCTCGACTTTGGCGCCTCGCGCGCCTTTCCTGACGAATTCATTTCGCGCTATGTTGCGCTGCTCGAGGCGGCGTCGCGTTCCGACCGCGGCCGTGTGAAAGAACTGTCCGAGGAGCTCGGTTACTTGACGGGTCACGAAAGCCGCGCCATGCTTGACGCTCACACCACGTCTGTGATGACCCTGGCTGAGCCGTTCTTGCAGTCGGCGCCTGAGGTTTACGACTTCAGCGACCAGACCATAACGGAGCGTGTCAAGGCCCAAATACCCGTCATGATACACGAGCGGCTAGCGCCACCGCCAGAGGAGACATATAGTTTGCACAGGAAACTGAGCGGGGCCTTCCTCTTGTGCGCAAGGTTGGGGAGTAAAGTGAGGTGTAGGGAGCTTTTTGAGCAGGCGTTGGTAAAAGCCGAAGCGTTGTCATCAGCCAAATAGCCAGACCATATTGTACGTTTACGTGTAAAATACCACTCATAATTTTGGAGCGGGAAAGATAGACTTGAAGAGACATTTGAATCATATAACATGTAGTTGCATTTTCGCAGTTGTGCCAGAATAAATACCAGATGTTGTTGCGAGTGTCGTCCTTCTCCCCTTGTTTTACCTCTCCTCGGCTGTCCTTCTGGCCCATGGCAACAGCTTCTTCTCCTTGCTGGCAACCTTCTTCCGTCTCCGCTCGATGGCGTGGTCCACCTGGCCCTTCTTCATCGTAGAAAACTGATCAAGTAGTAGCGCCTTCTTCTGCTCGGACTTCTTGAGGTAGAACGGCTGCTTGCCCTGTTTGACCAATTCCTTCTCCTGCTTGCGGTGCTCATCCAGCAGCTCGCGCTCGCGGTCCTTGCGCTTCTGCGCCTTGAGCCGCGATTCCATGGACATCATCGCACGCTCCAGCTTCTCCTTGATCTGCGGGTCCTTCTCTTTCTTGGCCGCTGCCCGCAGCTGCTTCAGCTCGTCCTCTTGGTAGTCATCGAGGAAAGAATACGCCTTGCGCGCCTTGATCTCCTCAAGCTGACCGAGTACTCCCTGGGATGCCGCAACACTGCTTCCCGCACCGAGGGGCATGAAGCGTGGGTCGCGAGCCTGCGCCTTGGGCAGGTCGACGAAGTCGCGCCGCCGAGAAACACGCTTCTTGCTTGTTAACTCGGCGGGCGCGTGCTTGCTGCTGCGCTTGTGCTTTTCGCGCTGCTCGGCTGCCGAGAGACGCGGCTTACCGTCGTATAGTTCCCGGGGTGGGTTGCCGTCTTCATCTGCTAGTCCCTCCTTCTCGGCTGCTGCGCCCTTCTTTCGGGCCGGTGGAAGTGATGCCTGGGCCCGTGCTAGGGCACCGAATGAGAGCTGGGAAGCATCAAGGCCTGCCGGATCACCCTCTTCAGAATCCTGCGGAAATGTGAGAGATCGTTGGTCTATAGCGGATGAAGCTGTGGGTTATGGTCTTACAGGCTCGCTCTCATCTTCCGAGACCTCGGATGCACTATCACCTCCCTCGTCTTCTGAGCCAGCAGAATCGACACCCTCCTCGCTGGGCACTTCACTGCTGCTATCATCCACATCTGATTCTGGCTCTGGCTCTACCCTTGGCCGTACTCTTCTTTGCAAACCCAAATCTGGGATTTTGCGCTTGGTAGATGCCATGACGCTCGTGTTTTTTTTTTCCTCCGCTATTCGACGAAAGCGGACAGTGATTATGAGTAGGGCTTTGCTCGAGGAGGGAAACGTGATATTTGGGGATGTTCTGCCGAATATTGATCCCAGCCGTCGACTGTCTCTGAGCCTCCAACGTGAAGTGTAAAATCTCTTGCAAGGATTTGACGCTTCGCTTAAGCGCATACCTCGGTACCCACTTTTTTCTCCCTCTGGCTTCAAACTATTCAGACTGAAGGCGCATCGTTCTTCCCCAAAAGGCCCCATTGCGCCGTCCTGATATTCTGTTGGTCCTCCAGCATACTCGTAGGGCAGCGGATTCGCTCGTTTATGAGATCTCGCTCGGCCAATATTTAGCGATTTAAATTTGAAGGGGTTTGTGGCTTCCTTGCCCAACGCAAGTTTCTCTCTTTACAAACCCCTACTTAGTTAATGGTTCAGCGCAGTCAGCGATACTTCTCAATCAACCTGAAATCGCGCCTCTCTTTGGCCGCACCTCTGCGATCATTCGTACTGTCTTCCTTTTCAGTCTCCCGGCCTGACAAGAGCTTTCAGCTCCACAGAGACGGCTTCCCAACGTGGCCCTTCCGCGCTACACCACTCATATTCAGTAAGTGGCAACAGCAGCGTCAACTTTCAGCACAGTATTTCTTACAGTCACCAGGAAAAACTAGTTTGCAAGCCATCAGGTTTTTGTCTGATTTTCAGACCATGGACCAAAATTCTGATGAGGGCCAGAATGGCCGAAAGCCTCGCAGCCGCAAGGGACGAGGACAACGCTCACAGCCAGAGCCTGGCAGCTCCATCCCGACGGCCCTGGCTACTTCCTCCACTCCGTCTGCTGGCTGGCCACAGTTTCAGACCACCCAGCAACTGTTTTTTCCTCTCGCGGGCTTTGGAGGTAATGGGGTCTTTACTCAAGACGCCGAAGTTCCCCTCCAAGCCGGCTTCTTCAACTCCAACCCTTTTAGCGCAGGGTCTCCCCCACCAGTGTCCAGTTCCGACAATACTCCCACCGGCTTCCTCACCAGAAACCAAGCCCCAGGCATTGTTTCCTACTTCGACCCATCCAAAGCCTTCAGAACCGGCATGGAGGCAGGAAATCGCGGAAAGCAGCGCCCACGCAGAGGCCCAAATCCCGGACAACATAGCGACACACGAGCATGGTCTTCATCAGCAACTCCAGCGCCCACGCAAAGTGCTCCTTTGCCAGAGGCAAAACGGGATGCCATCGTAGCTCCCGGCGCTGATTCAGGAGGCATCCCAGAGCCAACATCAGCCTACCTGCTCCGGGCATCGTTTATGGCCCAGACGGTGCCGCTTCCCAGACCTATGCTCGTCGTAATCGACCTAAACGGAACTCTCCTCTACCGACCAAGCCGCCGAGCGCCCTCGACCTTCGTGGAGCGTCCCCATGCACGCGCCTTCCTCACCTACTGCATCGAGACCTTCCATGTGGTGATATGGTCATCGGCGCGACCCGACAACGTGAAAAAGATGTGCCGCCAGCTCCTCACGCCAGAACAACAGCACCGTGTCGTAGCGACCTGGGGCCGAGACCGCTTCGGCCTCACGCCAACTGATTACAACAAAAGGGTACAATGCTACAAGCGGCTAACTACGCTATGGGACGACCCCCTCGTCGCTTCTTCGCACCCCGAGAAGGCCCAATGGAATCAGGGCAACACAGTGCTGATTGACGATAGCGTTGAGAAAGCACGCAGTGAGCCTTTCAATGCCATCACGCTCCCCGAGTTCGTGGGAGACGAGCAAGAGACGCCGGAGGTTCTCCCGCTGGTCCACGACTACTTGAATACCCTTGCAGTTCAAGCGGATACCAGCACATACATACGAACGCACCCATTCAACCCAGATCACACAGTCCTTGATACTACAGGAGATGACCATTGAAAGCCATTTGGTTTATTTTATGATCATCATTTCAATTGGCCGTGATGGGACACGGAGTGTGTATTGCGATTTCTGCCATTTGGTGATGGTTCATTCTCAGCGGCACTGAAAGCATGCATTCAGCAGGCGGTGGAGTTAAACGACGATACCACATGTATTTTTGAGGGAACACCAATGACAACATGTACACACGGCTTCAAGTCACAGTTATTGGTGAAGTCCACATTTGAGAGCTCAGGCGGTAGCTAGGTGGTAGCTAGATAGTGCAGTCTCTATTTGGGACTCATCCATCCTCGACTTTAGCCGTTGATGATATACAGGCACATAAAACCACGGGCTCCGAGCTCGTCCGTCCGCCATTCCCAACGTCAGATTCCGTCATCAGTCATTTCCCGTAGTCATGCGCAT
>Ga0247770_1000263_pt1 | contig 50964 bp, 41 predicted proteins | sample UWRJL136409B6_FD_179943 | JGI IMG/M metagenome (GOLD analysis project Ga0247770, IMG submission 179943) | Plant litter microbial communities from Arlington Agricultural Research Station in Wisconsin, United States - UWRJ-L136-409B-6 | ecosystem: Environmental > Terrestrial > Plant litter >...
GGGGGCCCAGGAGCAGCGGGGAGGTGGACGATTACCAGTCCGGCTGCTGCTGATGTGGGGAGGGTGCTGCGCGCCGCTGTGGAGGAGTTGCTTGCGAAAGGGGGGAGGGTCGTGCTGGTTGTTGACCAGCTGGATTTCCTGCTTGCTGCTGCGGGCGGCGAGGGCGGTGTCTCGGGGGCTGAGCTGCGGGAGGTGTTGCTTGAGCTGAGAGAGGTGGGTTACTGCTGCTGCCTCCCTGGGCCTACGGGCCGGTGAGGGTGTGGGATGATGATTGCTGACGGATGGGGTTCACAGAAGACACATGCTGCGGTTGTTACGCTGTCGGCAGACGAGCCGTTGATGAGCGCGCAGCCGACTACACTTGAGAAGGAACATGCATCGTTCGTCATGTCGTTGGCGCATGAGGCGCAGACGGTTGTCAGTTTGCGGCTGCTGGATACGGGCACCGCGAAGGATGTGAGCGGCGTCATGAGAATCACGGCAGGTGGAGATGATTCGGGGGCGCCAGTTGAGGAGAGGGAGTTATTATATCATGTAGGAGGCGATGGCGGCGTGCGAGTATTCGAGCGAGGACAGTAGATGCTGTCCTCAAGCTCTCAACTCCCATGAGCATTTTGTTCTCGGCTTTAGCCTAGCTTGTACAGATGGTGTCGCCCCTATTCTTCTATGGTCACGAGAATCTGGGAAGAAAATGTTTGGTCCGCCCGCAAAAATGTTACGCCATTTTTTTCATGACCTTTGCTTGATGTAGACCGTGAACCTAGTTCCGCGATAAATCATGCATGTATGTTGGGATGTAGCAGCGAAAAGGAAGTAGGTCCGTCCGAAAAGCCCCTGTACACCGCTCGCCGAAAACCATCCTGTGCCGTCGCCCGTGTCCCGCGTCCACATCCGCATCAGCCACCTCCCATCACGTCTTCCTTCATGCAGTGGCGGTCAAAGGTCCCCGGGAGTCCTTGGGGGCGCCAGTCTGGAATCCGTTCTTGAACTTCCTCGCAACGGTGCTGAGGTAACGCATGCGGCCGGTACCGGTAACCTTTCTGCGCTTAGCCTTCTCGGACCAGTTGTCTAAAATGACCTGTTAGTATTGCGTGCCCAGCCTGACGGAGAAGCATAAAGATTGTGCTTCGGGGGACTTCGGATTTGACGTACACTTGCGGACCTTGGCGGCAGGGTAGCCACACGACGAGCAGGTGTGCTTCTGGTTGTGCATGGAACGGCGACTGAAGAGACCTGGTCAACATTCGTTCCTCGAAATCGGCAATCCCCAGCGTCCCGAATCGTTTCCTTCTTCGGTTCACAATATCGGGCTCGGTGTCGACTTACCCGCAGCGTCTGCAGAGACCGTGGGTCTTGGTGTGGCTATCCAGAGAGTCAGCATGGTCGTCCCCAGGCGAGGCCATTCAGAGGTCCAACATACCGCTTGCCAAAGCTGGAAGTTCCCTTAGCTATAGGAAATGTCAGCGACTAATCTCTCTATCCATATGGTGATATCGTATATCGTGCAGCAGCGCCGTGCAGAGCTCGAGCGGCTCCAGGCATCGTGTTCGAGATTCGAGGGGATCGATTTGAGAGGGGCGACAATCGAGGGCGACGGGTGTTTGGAGGGGAATTGGGAACGTACTCATTTTGGCGATTACTCTGTCAACCGATCAGGTCAGTATAACTCGCGGGTATCACGGTGGTATTTTAGGCCGGAATTACCTTCGTCGTCGGCGACTTCAAGGGACGTTGTGATGTGGTGCGGTTTTCGAATTCAGAATCGCCAAATTTTAGGAATGTGCGGGCAGATCAACTCAAAGTTAGGGCAGGTAGTTTAAGCCACAGCCACAGCCACAGCCACAAATAGCCGACCGCATCTTGGCAGTGAGACCCACCCCTCAGATTCGACCCCACACACCGGGCGCCTAGCGCCTTGGCATCGTGGAGTGAGACGAAACACTAATCTCAAGGGAAGGCATTCGCAAGTGCTGCGTTGACCCCTGCTTCACACAGGAAAGCGTCAAGTCAACGATTCTGCAAAAGTGCCATTATTCTTTCGGCATGGAAAATACGTGGGTGATAACTCAACTCGGAATCAGATGTTGTGCAAAATACGAATTCCATCCCGAAGGGCTTTCGTGGGCTACCAACTCGGAGAACGCGCATTTCTACAAAGTTCAACAAGACCAGGATAGCCGTCCATGAGGCATGCTGTCTGTTTTATATGTAACTTCTAAGAATCCCACTGATCCAATTAGGCAGATTAAGCCTTCGTCTCAGCACCCCCGATGCTCAACTTGCTAAACTCTTCTAGTGTCCTCTCGTAGTTCTCCTTTGCTGACTGGAAATCGAGCAACTTCTTCTTCTCTGCCGTTTGAACGACATCACTGACCTTTTCAAACCCATCCTTGCCCAGCAGCTCCTGCTGTTTTGTAATGGCAACATCTGTCTTCTGAAGTTTGGTCATCAACTTCTTGATCTCGGCGCCAAGATCTTTGATCTGCTCCGCAACTTGTAGGAGCACAACAATCTCTGACGACACAACATATACGGCACAGCCGCTGGGAACCGAAGCCTCATCTACGTCGGGGCCGAGCACCTTGACATCTGAAATTCCCTTTCCGCTCAATGTCTTGATGTCTGCGAGCTGGGAGCCGACCTTGGCGGTGCTGCCAGCTGTGGACACCTTGATATAACCAACTCCGTCGGCACGGATGTTGTAATCAGACGCCAATGAGCGGACGCCAGCGGCGCACTGAAGGCCAAGCTCGTAGTCCTCAGCCGAGGACGCGAAATCAAGGGCAGAGTCGAAGGTTGGGTACGGTGCCAACATGACAGAGACAGCATCGCCTTCCTTGCGGGGCAATCTCTGGTAAATCTCCTCAGTGATGAAGGGGAGGAATGGGTGCAACAGGCGCATCGAAGCGTGCAACACGTAGTACAGAGTTTGCTCAACGCTCTTCTGTTCCTCGGGGGTACCGTCGCTCAGAAGACTCTTGCTGTTCTCGATGAAGACGTCGCAAAGTTCATCGTAGAAGAATTGGTAGGCAATCTTCGTAGATTTCGAGAACTCGCGGGCCTCCAATGCCTCGTGAACGCCGAGAGAGGCCTGGTTCAGGCGGTGCAAAATCCAGCGCTCGGGGATAGAAAGAGACCCAAGGTTCAGCTTAGGAGCTGGAGTAAACCCCTCCGGCAACTTAGACAGTACGTATTTGCTGGCTTGCCAGACCTTGTTGCAGAAACGGCGATAGGCCGCCATGACCTTGATATCGAAGTTGATATCCCCACCGCCAGTGGTGTAGGCTGTAATTATAATCAGACAAGGGGCCATAACAACACGAGAAGGGACAGAACTCACAAAGAAGAGTGAAGCGCAGAGCATCGGCTCCGCATTCTGGTATTCCAGAGGGGAATGCCGTCTTCTGGTATTTCGTCGCACGCGCAATCTCGTCCTCCTTCAGATTTCCAACCAAGAGCTTGTCATGAAGCGTCTGGAGCTCGATACCGTTGATGATGTCCAGGGGGTCGACGACATTGCCTAAGGACTTGCTCATCTTCCGGCCCTCCGAGTCACGGACCAGACTGTGGCAGTAGATCTCGCGGAACGGGATTTCACCCGTCAACTTGAGACTGAGCATCTGTCAGGCGTTGTTAGCACTCATGCTTAAACTCACAGCCAAGTCGCAAGAGCAAGAAGAAGCGTTGTCATGAACTTACGATCATTCTAGCCATCCAGAAGGTGAGGATATCCCAGCCCGATTCGAGGGTTGAAGTAGGGAAAAAGCGCTTGAAATCAGGAGCATCTGCCCGCGGCCACCCAAGTGTGGCGAAAGGCCAGAGGCCGGACGAGAACCAGGTATCGAGACAGTCGGGATCTTGCTCCAAACGGAATGACCTAGACCCAAACTTCGCTTGGGCCTTAGACTGGGCTTCCTCTTCGGTCCGTCCGACGATCCAAGAGGACTCCTTAGTCTCACCACCGTCATTGTCAAAAATGACACGATATGCGGGGATCCTGTGACCCCACCACAGCTGCCTGGAAATACACCAGTCCTGGATGTTCGTCATCCAGTGTGTATAGTTCTTCCTTGCGCTTTCAGGGTTGATCGTAATTCTGCCGTCGTTGACAGCCTTCAGACCCTCATCCGCCATCTCGCGCATCTGAACCCACCACTGTGGCTTCATATACGGCTCGATAACATCCTTTGACTTTTCGCAGAGAGGAATCTTCATCGCATTACTTTCCTTCTTTGTGTAGAGCCCAAGCTTGGTCAGCTCTTCCACGACAGTGTAACGCGCATCGAAGCGCTTTTGTCCTTGGAATTGAGCAGCGTTCTCATTCAAAGTTCCATCGTCATTCAAGATGTTGATGAACTCGAGATTGTGTCGTTGACCCAATTGGTAATCGTTGAAGTCGTGCGCTGGTGTCAACTTGACGGCACCGGTACCAAACTCCTTGTCGACATAGGTATCTGCTACAATCGGGAGGAGGCGGTTTGTGAACGGGTGACGAGCGAACTTGCCGACAAGGTGCTTGTAGCGGGTGTCTTCAGGATTGACAGCGATGCCACTGTCTCCTAGCATCGTCTCCGGACGCGTCGTGGCGACCTCAAGAGTCTCCTCGCTGCCCTCAATGGGGTACTTGAAGTACGTCAAGACTCCGAACTCGACCTTCTTCTCGTACCCGGGAACCTCGAGGAGCGTGCGGCCAGTGATCTCCTTGTTCTCGACTTCCAGGTTGCTCAGGGCGGTATTGAGCTTGGTACACCAGTTCACCAGGCGGTCCGATCTGTAGATGAGGCCCTCATCGTGGAGGCGGCAGAAGGTCTCCATGGTAGCCGCAGTCAGGTTCTCGTCCATTGTGAAAGCCTCGCGGCTCCAGTCCATGGAACCACCCATCAGCCTCTGGGCATTGTTGATCTTCTGGTGGTACTCGCCCTTCCAGTCCCAGACGAGCTTGGTAAAGGACTCGCGGCCCAGATCAAGGCGAGTCTTCTTCTCCTTCTTCCACAGCATCTTCTCGACTACAGACTGGGTGCTGATACCTGCGTGGTCGCAGCCGGGCAGCCAGAGTGTGACAAACCCCCTGTAACCGTCAGTTCAGCCCTGGGCGGACTCTGCATTAGGGACACCACTCACCTCATGCGATGCCATCTGATCAGAGTGTCTTGCAGGGAATTGGCCAGTCCATGGCCGCAGTGAAGAGCGCCAGTGACGTTCGGCGGGGGCAGAGGGATGACATATGTCCCAACCTCACTAGACCCGTGGGTTTCGGGCTTGAAGAAGCCGCTCTTCTCCCACCATTGATACCAGGCGGACTCAACGGCCGAGGGGTTGTATGCAGAGAAGTGAGGGTGGCCGAAAGGCTGGATGATCTTCTTCTCGCCGGCGGGTGTCGCGTCCTCGTAGCGGGGGAGAGCCGGCGCGGCGGGCGCCTTTACTTTCGGGGCTGCTTGTGCGGCGGGCACCTGTTGTTGCTGCTCCTTCATTGCCTTCTGCTTTGCCGCGAACTTCGCTGCCTTGTCGGCCTTGGCCTTGTCCTTCTTGTCTGGAGCGCACCAAGAGGGGTCAGCACCGTCAACGGGCTCGGCGTAGCGGGGTTCGAAGCTCACCATTCTTCTTGGGGGCAGGCGCATCCGGCGCAGCTGCGGGAGTGTTTGTGTCGGCCATTCTTGCAGCAGTGGTTCGAAAGGTGTAGCGTCGAGGCGATGGGAAGACAAGCGGCGAGGAAACTCTGAAAACTGAATCCTTTCTCGTGCCAACCAGTCGCCAGAACGAAATCGGCATCCAGGCTGGGGTGGAGGGGTCAATGGGCGTGGAGGGTGACTGTACCTTATTATGTGGAGGGCCCGTTTTGCTGCAGGAATTCTCTGCGGGCGAGCGAGGGGTTGCAAGCATGAGTCAACCCAGCGACTCACACGCACGGTCCCACCGGTTATCGACTCTCAACTCCAGCCACTTGAACCGGCTCGTTTGTTTCACCAGCCACAAGCTTCTCGATGCTGGATGACTCAGCTGCCTTGGATGCGGCACCCGGCAGCCAAGCACCAATTCCGACCACTAGAGATTTTACTGTACTGTTTTCTGATGATTATCGGACCTTCACACTGGTATATGTACTGTAGGACATTGGAAACGCCGGAGATTATTTCGGCCACAGATTATTTTCTCATTACACCGATAACAACAGGAGGCTTTTAACTTTTCTGCTTGCCGAGAAGGACTTCGGCGGCCTTGCAATGTACCCATCAGCGCCAAGACCTGAATAGTTTGTGTTCGCAGTCGCAGGAGGACGGCGACATCATAACTAAGGAGGACTGCTGAACCTACAGAGGAAGATCTGGAGCCCAAGGGTTACCAAGACCTATGCTGCGAGTTAGGCATCCCCTCGAACAACTCCATTGCGCGGTTGACAATTCCCAGGCACGCTGCTCGTACATGCGCATCGCCTACAAACCAGCAGGTGCGTCTCAAGCTTCAATATCAGTTGCTATCGGCATGGAAAATGAAACCTCCTCCACGTCCTGACTCGTCGACCAATTCGGCACGTAAATTCTCCAATTCCTTGCTCATCGACTCGCGGCTAGCATTCTCCTAGAGGCGTTCAAAGTCGATTAGTTTCACCCCTTCTTCCGCGACGAGGAAGTTGTATCGGTTCACATCCCCATGTACAAGTCCCAGTTTGTGGAGCTTCCCTAAAGTGGTTTCGCAGACGCTCAGGTCTTGGAAGGAAGCAGAGCGTCCCTCTATTTTCTCCAATAGAAAACCCATGATGCGTCCATTTTCATGAATATGGGCGAGAAAGCGTGGGGCCAGTCCGTAGCCCGCAAGCAACTGATATGCCCTGGTTTCTTGTTCGATGCGAGGCAGCTCCCATTCGAAACGGGCGATTTTTAGCGATCATAGTGGCTTGTGACGGGAGAGTCCTTGGTAGGATCGAACGCGAGACGGCTTCGAAAGCCATTGCCGTGAGCTGTTTTGTCTTCTCCAACTCTAGACAATCAACCTTGGTATGATGCCATTGACACTTGACGCCAGGTAGTGTCCGGTTGAAGATAGAGGTTTCCAAGTCACCACTGGTTTTATCTCGTGAGATACTGGCCACGGTCCATTTCTCGTTGTAAGGAAGAGCGGGTATTGACTGAAGGGAAAATGAAAGTGTGTCTCGGTCAAAGGTACCGGGAGAGATGGCGAGATATTTGACTTGGTTTCCGATTCGCAGTCGGTATTCGCTTTCAAAAGAATCGTCATCGTCTACTTCCATGGACAAGATGATCGGCTGCATCTCCCTGTCTTTTCCTGAGCGCTCCGTCTGTATCAATACGATTCTCTCTGTCTGGCCACGGCTTATGATAGGCGAATTATAGGTTAGGCAGTCTGGGAATTCGCCCGCTTTCTCGGTACTTTTTGTCAGGCCTTTTAGGCCGCGCAATGCGGGCAAACAAAGCCAGTCGCTCAGAGGAAGAAGCGGATGGACACAAACCTCCTTATTTGTGTGGCCATAAGGCCTTTCTTGTTCTCAGTGAACAGAGTATTGACAACAAAGACGAACCATGTACTTAGTTATTCCTGAGCCGGTCTGGCCAGTCTGGATGGATCCAACCGAGAATTCAGGTTGTATTATCATGCACTACTCTGGCCATGCCATTCCACATTCCCTACTGAGACACTTCAGGACAGCCCGCCCGCAATACATTGGCGAAGAGTTTTCACATCCTTGTTATTCTCTACTGTTGAAATAGCCTCCTCTTCGAGCAGCCTCCGGTAGCTCGATTGGCCGGTGTTTACCTTCTCCACTCGATCTCCATAGGAGCTGTGCCTGTTCACACCATCGAAAATGGTCCATAAAGCCATCTTGCGCATATACCTTGTCGCGAGCCTCGAATGCCCATATCTCGCCCCTGGAGCCAATGATGTCTTTTTCGAGAGCGAGTTGACACCCAGCACATGACATTCCGTGTTCGACTCTGCCGGTTCGTCTATCATAGTAAGGAAGTGCGCACGAACCCATAAAATTGAACTTCTGATTCCGCCCTGAGTTCGCTGGCTGTGCCTGTGCTTGTGAATGCGGTTGCTGTCCGGAAACCAATATGGCCTGGTGAACAGAAACGACCGTGATGCGGGATTTGTTCACAGATTCCTTCATCGAATATATCCCGGGTAAAGTCTTGAACGACCTTAGTTGGCCTAATTCGGTCTTGGTCAAGTGGAATTGCTTCCGGACAGCGGCAAGAGGTTGTACTTGAGTTTTGAAGCCCCTTGGAGACACTTAAAACAGCATCGATTCCAGAGTAGTAGGGACATAAACCCGCCGAATTCGCCGCAAAAAGCACAAGCCTTGGTGCATAGAGCGTCGTGAAAGTCGAATAACGACACGCCAATAGCAAGTCGTGTTCGTAACAAGGCGCAGAAAAGGTTTAGTCCATGCGAGACTACCACCTGATATTGCTTGAGAGAGTCCACTGTCTGTCTCGATCTGAGATTTGCTTGTCGAAGGTTGAATAGAGAAAGCATGTCCAGACGTAAGAATACATCATGTAAGAGCTCAAGGGGTAGCCGATTGAGGGAGCCGAGCCCCGTATTAGAAGTCCGCCTGAAGGGTGTTGCTATTGACTGATGAATACTAACGTGTTCGCGAGGCGAGAACCATATAACGGAGCGACAGTAGTCTTTGCGATGGTATGCGGTAACTCGAATAATGGCGTCGGTCTGTTCCTTGTGGAAACGGTATTCGGTAACGGAGCGATATCCGCGAGGCATAAGGGCAGCCATTCTTGACGTTTATCGGTATGCTTGAGTGGAAGCGGCGCGGATCTCACTAGGCGTCGTTAGTGGGTGACGATCTCTTTGATGGAATGCTCGGTCGCATTTGTATGCCACTTGCTATGTTGTGGTCTGTACGTCTCGTCGAACTCGCCAAGTAATGAGAGTGGCTGCTCGAAACGTGGATGTTGAGTGCCACCTTCTCTCTGGGTGGCGCTGCGTTTGGGTTATTTCTGCGGTCCGTACGCGCCATAGATTCCAATTCGGGGCAAAATGAAGGTCGATTACAGATGCACTCACCAAGAGAAGGTCAAATACTTTCGACTCGAGTGGATACAGCGCCGTGCCGACACGACGGGAATCATTGGGGACCCTGGTGACTGGAGGCCACAGCAGCAACGCAAATTTCATGCGCGCAGACGCGAGTGTTTTGCGGCAACTCGTGAAATGAAAGGGTGAGGTCGGAAGCGAAAGCAGAGGGGCAGAAACGAGTATGTGAAGTCAAAGAGTACAAGAAGGGACGTCGTGGTCAGCAGGGCTCTATTGGGGCACGGCGGGCGACGTTGGGCAAAAGTCTCGCGAGATTCCATGGCGAAGAACGTGTGGGGACCTGAGCTTGGCAGTGGAACCTCGTGTTTGATAGGATAGCATGCGTTTAAGACATCCAAGCTGCCGAACAACTGCGAGACTCTGCTTCACATTCTCGATATTACACTATCAGCTCTCTCAGCTCTCGTCCTTCTGCCAGCGCCAACTCCTCCGCCTCACTCAACCCAGTCTCGTCACCGCCTTCGTCCTCATCCTCGCTACCATCATCGCTGTCATCCGACCCAAAGTGCACCCCCGTTGTACTCGGGTTGCCTGCCTCCCATGCGCATCTCGTTCCCCAGTCCGCGCCACGTCCTCTTGATAACCCGACACGCGACTGCGAACACCTGTTCGCTCTCACCCTCCGCGGTAAACGACGCCGTCTCGCCCGCCATCCTCAACACCGCTCGTAGCCCGTCTCTGGATCCGGCATCGGGATAGCTACAGCAATGACAGTAGCCGCTGCCGCCGCGCCGGCCGCCGCCTCCAACGGAAGCTTGACTCCCCCGCTGGTGCTACGGCCCCGAAGGCTGAGCGCTCGAACCGGGCCACTCGCGCGCTCATGGTGCCTACGACGAGGTACACGGTGTCATTGACGGGGCATATGGCGAGGAGCTTGCGGCGGACAGCAGGATTGGCCTTGAGCAGCGCGAAGTAGTCGGCCTGGGACTGCAGCAGCCGGGTGGTGACGCGCGGGGCAGTCACGGTGGCGCTGGCCTCGCAAGTGGTCGACGCCGACGCATCGAGAGCTATACAATCCGGGAGAACATCTTCCATAAACACCAAGCACAAGCTTTGCAGCGGCCCGAAGGTGCAGCGGACGCGATTAAAGCGCCGCTGGAGGCCGCCGTGGCGGCCAACGAATCAGCCATTCCTGGCAACACGGCCGCCGAGGTTATTGCACGGTAGGTAAAGCCAGCGAGATTTCGTATCCGGGGGACGTCTGGTAACCGGCATCGACGTAGCGAGGGCGACCACACGAGCGAGGCTGATAGTAGGTCACACATCACCGCGGTCTGCGTCGACGACAGCGGGAACTTCATCCGGACGGTTTATCTCCCCACCGAGAAGTCAGCACTTTGGTTCAGGTTGAAGTCACCGGAGTATGGCTTTGGTATCGCAGAGCTCTGTAGTGTTTGTGTTTAGACACGTACATACGCGATGCCTCGGGGCTTGAAATCATCGCTAATCGGGCTTGTCCACACCTGTTCCCCAAAACATGCCCTATGCTCCAGGTCCCTCCTCTCCATGCTGTTTCGCTTCAGAGCGTAGTTCTTCTCCAGGCAGAGAGTCTCGGGTATCCTGAGATTCCTCGGTGAACCACACATCGGTGGAAAAAAATGTCGCAGGCAAAATCCGACGTGTCGAAGAAGGAAACGTCGAGGCAGATGGCGAAGGAAAGAAGTGCACCGTGAATCTGTGGCAAAGGAAAGAAATGAGAGACCCAAGAAGAATGTGCTGTGACCTGCGCAATTGCTTGTGTTAGCAATGCATAATTGGAAATGTGCAAATAAAAAAAGCCTTCTGCCGTGGACCCTGAGCGCTCTGGCGATAGCTGCCGCAGTGGTCCAATTCGCCGATATTGGCTAACCAGATCATCCTTCTCTTCTCGCATTGATTTTTTCCTAGGGAAGAGACAAAAGACAGCGCAAGAAGGGATGCACAGTTCCACAGCTAGCTCCAAGCCATGGACGAAAATCTCTGGCAGTTGGAGTCGGGCGTGCCGCCCAACCGTCCTGCTGTTCCTTTCGGAAGGACCTGGAAGACGAGCTTTCCAGTGTCATCTGGGCCGAGGACTGGCAGCTGGATCCGTTGATGGTGGATGTGTCGGGTGTCGACCTCGAGAGAGCAGCACAGTCCATTTGCGGCAACCTCCAGTTCGAGTCGCTCGAGACGAGGGGTGCCGCCATGGCCGACACCATCCTAGATACCTATTCCTGGCTCCGGGAAGTCGACCATCATGAAATACATTTTAAACTACTAAACTCGACGAGGCGAACGGGCATCTTAGACGGCGTTCTTTTCTACTGTACACTAGTCGGCTCTCCAAGCTAGCCCAATATATCCAGAGCACGGGGTTTCTGTCAGAAACACCACACTAGATTCTACCCAATCGATGGGGCTGTGCATGCCTGAATTTCATTGATTCTCTGTTCTGGTTCTAGCTTACGGCCACAAGTTTCTGATAAAGGGGTGGTTCGGGAACAATAGGGTTAGATGCGCAAACAATAGGGTTAGATGCGCAAACAAAGAGAGAAAGAACGAGGTCAAAGGCATGCTATTAGAAATAAAGAGCAAGAGAAATGACCAACATAGCTTATACAATGGAAGCCATTGATAATATTCACTAAACAGCTTCTTTGACTAATTTTCCATTAACAGCTCTTGAAACAACTTAAAAAGATATTCTTTCCTTAAAGGGTTTCCTAATATGATTATGTCTTATACACCTCTCTCTACAGTCACCATGGCAGATCATTCCCTAGGGAACGAGGGCTTATGCCAATCTGCTTTCGAGATTATACCAGCCGAAATTCGCCTGCAGATTTACCGCGAGCTGCTTATCTCGAGTGACGTGATTGATATTGACTGGAAAAAGCCTAAACTGCATCCTAACATCATGCGGACATGTAAGGCTGTCTTCTCCGAATCACATCCCATACTCTATGACGAGAATACCTTTAGAGTCCGCATGAATCTTCCGCAGAAACTCAAGGATGCTATACCTGTTACTCCTGTCCAAAGAGTATGTGGCGACTTCAAGTACGACCAAATAGCTGAAGCGCGAAACTTTAGCTTTAGCTACCTAAATGACATCTTTCCAAACTTCTATTATAGAGAAAGTTCCCTATATGGTGGCTTGTGGAGAAACAAAGCCTACCCGCACGAACAGCACAATTATGAGAAGGAGAAGTTTCCCCGCCGCCTAGTCATTACCATTGAAGGCCAAGATCTTGAGAATATTGAGCGCAAGCTCGATGAGCTAGCTCAAATGCTACAAACGATCCCTCGTATCTATTCTCTAGCTATCTCCTGCGAGAACACCCCTCCTGACTTCTGGACTACTAATGCTGGCATAAGGCTCGGTGAGAAGCTCTGTGTCTATTTGGGTGGTAGTATTCGCCGTGTCAGGATGGTCACGACGCATAACATGCCTGAGGAATACGCTACCGTCCTGACTTACACCTTAACAAGTCAAACCCTAACGAATGGTCTAATCCCTATGCTACGAGCTTTACGGGACTACGAGGTAGGCCTTTCGATGGGCGGTAGAACGATAGATGGTAAGCGCGCGGCGTGGAAGATTGATGACTCACCTGGTAGTCATTTAGACCAGGCGTCCCGCGCTATGGAAAGAGGCGATTTTGAAGCCTTCCAGTATCATCGAGAGCAGGAAATGCGGAGGGCCGATGGGATCACATCCCATTATTATTCGATTGATGAACTTTATCGGTATGACCCAAAACCAATTCTAAGCCCAATCTTTTCTCCTTCCCTGCTTGCGATGGAACCAAGGTTATGCAGCGGCTGCAATAACTGAGACGTCGCGTAGCAGTCTAAGAAGGGAGAGTGCGTAAATAAATAACAGGATTACCCACGCAACTTGTCTCAAGCAACCACTGGAATGGTTTGCCTAGACGTCTGTGAAAGGCCTTAACGGGTTTGAGAGCTTCGCCAAAGTCTTGCTAAATTGGCCCAGACACCTCCCAAGAGTAGAACAGCAGAACTAGAACAAACTTTGACGAGATGGCGACGTGTGATATGCGCCAGAGCAGCATCTCCAGTCTGGTAGCGAATGGGGCATTCCACGCGAGGCTATGCAACCCGCTGAACAAGAAACCGGTAACCGCGAGTCCGATATACCCGAACGTCATTTCATTGGCGCGCACATGCCATGCCCTTGGAGCTCTCGTCCAACCTCGTTCAATGCCCCCCCCTCCCTCCCGCTGGAAGTCAGGCACTTTCACAGTTTTCCCCAGTCCCACAGTCGGAAGTCGCCGGGTCCCCTTATTTATTCAGATCAAATCTGCGTCCGAAACTCTGCTTGAACCGGACGCAACACCACTCCTCCCGTCCACTCCTCGTTCAGATCTCGACTGCCCAGCCGAATTTTCATTCCTTACACGAAACCGACGAAGATGGCGAAGAGGACGAGCCTACATGATCTGGAATCTCACCACGCTCAAGCCCTTCAGGGCGAGTCGGGGGGAGACTTCAGAGGCCCGGAAGGTTTCGCTGGCACCACAGCCTTCCTTGCGGGTGACCCAGATATGACAACCGTCATCGCCCGCAGATTTCACGCGGCTTCCATTTGGAACTTGCTCTGGCTAGAAGGTCGAGTCGCAGCACTGGAAGATCACCAGCGAACACTGGACGAATTGAACGTCAGTGACATTGTGGGCGAAAGTTTGGTTGAGCGAGTGGCAACGGAAGTCGAAGCAGCAGACAGATCATGGGAAGAGTTCGCCTGTGTAGGAAGGAACCTTGGCTACAGACGATGGTGGCTCAAAAAGCGACGATGATCTGAAAATACCCCCATCCGCCCTGCGCGAGTGGGGGGCCCCCGGCGTTCACAGGGGCCTTTTCAGACGAATTGCGATACCACTACATCCTGGGATTAAATAGAAAGTACGGTGAAGTACCTATCACTGCGGCTGGGTATCACCCAGCATCCATGGCATTGGTAAGAGCGAAATGGGAGACCGCCAAAGCACTCAACAACGCGATCAAGGATTATCGTAAGCGCCAAGAGACGACGAGCAACCAGCAACCTCGTGACAAAACTGGTTGACACGTTCAATAGAAGAAGCTATTATTAGGTATGGGGATGTGCTGAGCATTCAACATCCAGCCGAGCGTACCTTCAAGGCCGTTCAGAATTGGTTTTCGCCCCCAACATCGGGATCATCCTCACGACGGCCGCCTTTCGCGGCCAGTTCTATTCTCAACGGTCTATTCGCCAAACAGATCGAACCTGATGCTAATGGAATTGAAACGTCAAGCGGAGTCACCTTACCCTATCCAATCCCCAGGGACAGGCGCAAATTTCCCTACAAAACCGAAGCGATAACACTCTATGCGCCGGGCGACGAAGATAGTTTCTCTAGAATGCTCAGTAGCATTGGAATAATCGGAAATTTTTTCACGGTGAGTTAACGCTATTCGATACGACTGACTCGCGTGCAGGCTAATGTGTTAGTCTAGAATCATTCAACATATGACTAACCCCTGGATTTCTGGCAGAAACCGCACCCCACCTCAGCTGAGTTCTCCATCACAGAGGAGAGCGTACTACACAAGATGGTGACACTCGCCACCATGGTCTCTGCCCTTATATTTCTCGTCGTTGCCGTATGGGTTCTCTGGATCTTGCGGCAGGCGGACGCCACCATCTGACTCGGCGTAGTAACAGCATTCGTGGTCGTCTTTGCCGCATTTCTCAGCGGAGTCACTACCGCAAAGCGGTCTGACATCTTCGCAACCACTGCGGCGTATGCAGCAGTTCTAGTTGTTTTCTTGAGTCAAGCTAATTACTTAATAAAGTTACAGCAAGTCACTATGTCTGGCTTCCGGACTAAGAAGAAGACTAACGCCTCTTATGCCTGGTATAAGATAATTAAGGGCGAGGCGTGCGGTACTGTCGCCGGTGCCAACTCGCTTATCGTTAATAAGCTCAAGAAATTCAACTCGGCAATGGAAAACCGACGGTTGGAAGCCACCCAGAGTTGCTGCTACACATCCAACCGCCCCATTTACCCAGTATTCAAAGCTAATCAACGACGCCGGAGGCTTTTTAACGTCCTGCCGAGGACGACTATAGGCCTTCGCAACGAAGACGCCAAATATGAGGAAGAAAAGAAGTGAAGAGAGGTGTGATGGACTTCGCCCATCCTATATACATGGTGATATAGGTCTGAGTAGAGAGTCCGTTCCCTGCTTTTTAACTGCTGGCCCTCCTCGAAGGACATGGAATTGATCCTCGAGCTCGATAGTTACCCCTACAGCCAGTGCGGTTAATAGCCAAGGGGTGTGCAATAGCTAAGAAAAGTCCCTAGGCTTAGCAGGCACGGTGCGAGGTCGTGACTGGTTTGTACTGGGGCTTCTGTACTAAGACTTGCACCTGGCTACATAGTGCCTTATGGTGAGGAGCCTCTGTAACTACACCGCGTAGTATAAATACGATCCTTATGTAAGGAACCAAGGTTCCTCACGCAAGCAACCTGTTTAACAGTAATGTTCTATAGCAACGACCCATGCTACATCAGTGTGCAGATATCAATGTCTAATCTTTCTCCGCACAGGCTACAGTAGAGGCCGAAATCAGTGTCCAGAATTTCAATATTTAATCTTTCTCCGCACGAGCCAGTAACCCACTTGTTGTAAGTCATACAGTAGTACATCGCAGCTCAGCTTTTGACTGCTGGCCATTGATTTAGCGCTGATATAATGGCTTGCATCATCTCCGCGTGGGGGCTAAAATTGCCGTGTACCGGATTCTTCATCTTTTCGCATCGCCACACCAATTACAGCTCCGTCGCATCGCACACATTGCCACACCAATTGACAGCTGTGTGTCCAGCATCTCCAAGACACAAACAAAGGTATGTTTAATTTTTTATTCCAGTGCATCCCAAGTACTCTTTCTACCAACAAAAATGACAGAAGGACAAACACAAACGCAAACGCAAAGATGAGCGTAGCCAGAGTCTAGCCTCCCGCTACCTCTCGCAGCCTCTCAATCAACCTCTATCGCTTTCACCTCCTCGGAGCTGGGGACGTTGGTTAGCCTCTGACAAACTCTTTGCACCGAGATAGCGGCGTACCTCGAAGGTTCCCCACCACACATAGTCTGCAGATGCGCGATGATGCGACATTGCATCTTGGGAAGAGGTCCTTCCCAGCAGCCTGTTGATGTCGTCCTGCATGCTGAAAAGGCGGTCATCAATATACTTCACCCGCTTCCCAAGGGAATTGTCGGCATTGTAAAGCATCCACATGATGTCCTGATCTGCCTTAGCAACTCGATCATCAATCTTCTCCCCGACCTTCTGGAGAAGATAGGTCTTCGATTCCTCGATCTGCTTCTCGACCTTCTGGATTTCGGAACGGAGCTTGGTTAAAGATTCCTCGATGTTCTGATCTGCCTCGGCAACTCGATCGTCAATCTTCTCCCCAACTTTCTGGAGAAGATAGGTCTTCGATTCCTCGATCTGCTTCTTGACCTTCTGGATGTCGGAACGGAGCTTCCAAGCTGCGTTCCAAGCTGCTCGGCGTATGTGGGGATTGGTCCATGGTGTGAGTTCAACTGGGGTAAGTTCAAGCAGGGGTGACAACCGGGGGTGAGTTCAAGCTGCAAAGGCTTGTAAATATAGAGTGAGGAGATAGCTTAACAGATGGGAGGAAGAAAGCGATTGCGATGGAAGAAGCGATTAAGTCAAAGATGCTGGTTGAACACAGTGCTTTTGTATCTGGACGGCAGCTTCTCCTGTGCTGAGCACTGCAGCTTTTGTGCTGAGCACTGCAGCTTTTGGGCTGAACACCGTAGGCATGGCAATTACCACAAGAGAAGGCTATCGCATCCCAAAAATGAGGAAACACATCTTCAGCTCAACACGGGTGGTGCTTCTCACATCTCAAAAACTATATCAGAAAGCATTTCCCAGGAGTCGCAAACCGTGGGGGGCCAAAGGGGGCAGCCTGGGCTGGGCAAAACGAGCTGTCGGAAAATGCAAGCGAGGCCTTGGTCCGCGCGCTGTGGCTTTGCCCCTTTTGGTTTGCTCGAGATGCATCTGAAGAAGCGATGGAGAAGATGCATCTCTTCAGATGCATTTGAAGAAAGATACGTTGGGAGAAGATCATCTGAGGAAGCGATGCAAAGAAGCGATGCGTTGGGAGACGAGATGCATCGGAAGAAGCGACGTTGTCTGGCGCTAATCACAATTGCTTGACAAAGCGCTGACCACGCACAAACGCTTTTGTGTTTTCTTTTATGAAGGTCTTGTTCTTTTGCACTGCATCGCCCGCGTCGCTTTTCTCTCAATTTCTCTTGTTGTCTGGTCTGCTCAATTGCTTTGGCTGCGTTCTGATCGCTTCCACAGTCGCTGTCGTCACTGACAAAGCGCTTGACCAAGCACAAACGCACAAACGCTTTTGTGCTTTATGCAAGGTCTTGTTTTGAGACTGCATCTCAATTTCTCTTGCTGTCTGCTCAATTGCTGTAGGCGGTTATAGCCGCCTAATTTGCAGATCGGGAGGTCGAGACCGCGTCACTAAAACTAAGGGTAGAAAAGAAATAACATTTGGCTATTTTTATATGTCTCTTTTTTATTAAGTAAAACACGTTGTGTAAAATAGCACCTTATTAAATTAATATAGTAATAGAAGGGTCAACTAGAGGCGTTTGGGGTGTTGTTTGTGCCGAATAGCCCTGATCTGTTATTCATGTCATCTACGCCGCCACTTCCCTGTCTGGCGTGTCGTGGTTTACTTAGGTCTGACGACACCATTTCGTCCTGCAATCCGTTATCCGGGGCTTGGTATGAGAGTACGCGAAGGGTGGCCGGAAATATAAACTGACTACAGGGCGATGGGCTTGGGAGCGAGGATTCTAAAGAGCGGAGACTTTGGAGTCGTTAGGTACAAGCCAAACGTAGATGACAAGAAATGGGACCATTCTGTCGTTTTCTTGGTGTTTTCACCCTTCCACTGGCCAGCCAGCTACTGGTGAAAGTTTGACCAGTTGTCCGCTGGTCTCTCGCCAGTTGGATCGATCTGAGAGGCGGTTAGACAACAAAAGTAATGAGGAGGATCAGAGTGAACCCACCAGATGTAAATTCGTTAATTTGACTACCCCTATAGTCTCACCCGATAATTTTTTCTGTCCGAGTCCGTATTAGTCGTAAATCCTGAGCTAGGGGTGAGCCGCACTGAGAGCCGCCTGAGCCGAAGTGGGTCCAGAAACTTGTCCCGGTTATAGTTGTTATAACTATATTTGTAGGGTTAGGCCAAGTTTTAGGACTGTTGGGTTTACCAACTCTAACCCTAATAAGTGTTAGGGCTAGGACCGCTACCAAGAGGCGACAATACCCTAATGACCCGAAACATAGATCATGGTCCTAAATTTTAGCCCTAGAATATACTAGCATATGCCCTGGGATGGTATACGATATCCCAGCTCGGAATTTGGGATAATGCATGATATCCTAGCTCGGAATTTGGGATGGTATATGATATCCTAGCTCGGAATTTGGGATGGTACATGATATACCAGCACCGACGGGATGGTACATAATACCCTAGCTCGAAATTTGGACAGCACCGATGGGATGTCCCACGTATACCAGTACATAATGGACCTAATTATGGCCTTGTACGAAAATCAGATGGTATCGTTTTGCGGCGATGAAAATTCCGACGTCGGTTGAAGGGTAGCCGCCGCCTTGGGTATCGTTGGAGGGCACTTCGTGGCTGGCAACAGGCGCATTCTTTCGGTGTGCCACCCCGCTCTTGATTATCGCTCTTGCTTGTTATCGTCGTCTGTATTGTCAGGGAGATTGGCCACACGAACATTAGGGTTACTCTTGCGTATTGAGTTCGGTTATGATGTTGCTTCTGGAGACAAGTCGAGGCCTACTGGGGAGGCCATAGTAGTGGAAACATTTTTTTCCTCCTCTGAGGGCCATTTTCCTCCACTTGATCAATGAACTGGAACCGTTCATTCACAGTGTTGCCATTCTCGTGAACCTGACCAATGGAAAAAAGCCGAAAACCTTACAGTGTCAGTTCGCCTCCTCATGGCATTCTATTCATCTGATTACCGAGTGAAGGAAGAGGTCAAGCATCTTCTCTCTGCCTTGAAGGCGGGGTATTTCATCCGCCCAGCCAAGTCTGGCATCCCTCGCTCGAAACCGTCATCAATACCGCCATCAATGTTGACATCAGTACTACCACTGCGACCGGGCCCGAGAATAGAGGTCGAGATGGGTGGCATGGCTGCTGTGCAGCCGGCCCCCGAGTACTAAGACAGATCGCATTAGACCTGCCGCTAACGGGATGGGTGCTGCGAGGACATGGCCACGCATGGCGCCATTAAGGGTCGCGACATCAATCCATTCGGCAGGCGAAGCGGGAAGGAAGCTGCTCTCTAGGAATTCGGGGAGGCGATCGAATGCCGCATCGCGTTCGCCCCCGTCTCATTCCTGGACCGGTGAGTCCATGGCGGGGCAAGAGCAAACGGTGTTGACTAGATGTGTTGGACGGCGGGGAAAATGTGAGCTTATCGCTTATCGCTATCTATTCTAACCCGTCGTTCCGTCTCTCACTTTGCGAAAGATATAGATGGGACTGTCCACTTCCTCGCTTCCTCCGTCGTTGAACTCTGTCACTTCCTGGCTTCCTCCAGTCGCTAGACGTCCGTCTTTTCCGGTCGCTCGTTCATCACCATTGCTTGACCGTGTCAACTTCCTCGCTGCATACGGTTGATTGCTTCCACTGTCTGCCCCATCTCGGGCCGCTTGGAGTCCAAGACACCGCTGGACGTACATGGTCAAGCTCTCTGATCTCCTCCACAACGGAACTCCATTCACATCCTGTTGGTTCGATTCGCATTTGTTGAACCGAAACCCAGGGCCCCTGAACCCTTTCTTTCTGACAGGGCGGCAGCACTTCCTATGCAGCTTATCAAACCAGTTTCCAGCTCTCAGGGGCTTCCAGAATGGCCAAAGGTCCTCGTCGTCGCACGTATGCTCTCTCTCTCGCTGGCTTGCATCTTCTTCTACACGCGCTCCTTGTGCACCCGGTCGCGCTCCTTTTGTCGCCAGCCTGGATTTTTGCTCATGCGCTCTTCGTGTGCCCGGTTGCTCTTCTTCTCGCCAGCCTGCCGTTTTTGGCGAAACTTTTCGTGGGCGCGCTGCTTATTAGCGGGGCTGTTCTGGTGTGAATGGGAGCCAGGCGAAAATTCTGAAGACAATGTGTGATGAAGAACGGGGCTGTTCTGGTGTGAATGGGAGCCAGGTGAAAAGTCTAAAAACAATGTGTGATGAAGAGTTGTTCTGGAGTGAATGGTAGCTAGGTGAAAATTCTGAAAGCAAGCATGGGATGCCTAAGGCTGTTCTGGGACAAGCCTTTCCCAAAAGCGCTAGCGTACACCGCCTGCGCCACCTTTCTTGGACAAGCCTTTCCCAAAAGCGTTAGTGTAAGCCACCTCAATACGCCACCTGAATACGTTACGCAACGATACCATGGCGTACACGAGCAGCTCCATCTTGGCAGTTTGTCCAAATGCATCTTCTCCAGACCTCAACATGGAGACATATTCCGGCAACGACGACGACGGTTTTCTGGCGCGGCGAGGTGCTCTTCGCGAGCCTTTGAGGGGTCTTCCCTACCCTTTTGGCGGCTCTCACCCCCGCGGCATTGCTGGGTTGACTGATGGCGAACTCGACAACCTCCTTCGCGAGCTCTTCGAATGCGACGATAGCGACAATTCCTTCCGTGGCATGCTTCGAGCCGCTGTCGACCGCGTACGGTCCAACGTCCTCACGTCTCTCTGCGCCTACCGCATCGGCTTTGAAGGCAATCCTACCGAGCTGAGCCTGCTCGTTACCGTCCTCCCCGGCTCGTTGACGACGTGGGAAGCCATCCAAGTCATCGGGGAGCTCTCCGCCGTCCTCGAAAGGTGAGCTGATCAAAGAGGCTCATCAATGCCGTATCGCTTTGCTGACTTGTCCCTGGCTAGTTACGACAAGCGACTTGGCGCTATTGCTGTTGAGGTGGCTGAACAGACCATTTCCCTTGCTGACGACAACGGTGAGGCGGAAGCAGGAGTGGAAATGCCCTCCGCAGCGAACCCAAACGAGGAAATCAAATCAATGTCGTACGACGCGTCTCCTCGCTCTGGCTCCAGCATCGGCCTTGTGGGGGACCAAGGGGGCGCAGGCACGCTGGGGGCTTTCCTCCGCATCGTGACAGACGGTACGCCAAAGTACTTTGCCATGACATGCAGCCATGTTCTCTCCAGTACGTATTTCCGCCGTGTAGTAAACAACCGTGATATCGGTGCTAATATTGTCATGTTTGGCAGCTTCCAAGGTGCCTACCACACCTGGCAACGGGCCCAGCGTGGTTTGTCCTGCCGACAAAGACAACTTCCATTGGTGGCTACTTGCTGAAGATGTCATTCGGGATTTTTCCCATTGTCAGAGGACTGCCATTTCCCAACACCAAGCCGCCGAAGACGTCGGAGCCATCCAGGCCGCCGAAACCCAAAAGCGCCGCTGCAAAGCATCTCGCCATCCAGCTGGTACCGTATATGCTACTTCAGGCTTACGAACAAGTGTGGACCACTGGGTGTTGGACTGGGCGCTTGTGAAGCTGGACGCAAATCGCTTCGCATTCCAGAAGCTGCACAACGTAGGTTCCCCCCCCCCCCTACCTTTGGCTTTTCACTTGCTAATACGCTGGCAGATCCCCTCGTCTCTTAGCCGTATGAATTTCAAGGCGAATCTCAACCACGAGGCCTGGAACGATATAGACTGGACACCCCGCGCAGGCGCAGCATTTCCGGCAAAGGATTCTCCTATGTTCAAGATCGGCCGCACATCAGGCCACACGGCTGGACAACTCCATGATATTGACGCAAGCGTCACGATTGATTACAAGCAGCATGGCCTGGTGAAGGGCAAGGTTTGTGTCGTTCGTTCGGGAGAACCCAATGCATTTGCCAGTTGTGGAGACTCGGGTGCTCTGGTACTCAACGGCCATGCAGAAGCCGTAGGGATGGTTACAGCTGTGGCCAAAGGCTCGGTAGCGTCCAGGGCTGCGTACGTTTCGCCCTTTGCGCCCATTGTTGAAAACATCAAGGAGATCTTGGAACGGAACGGGGGCGAGAAGGTCGAGGTGGAGTTCCTGTAGCCGCGATCGTAGGAGGGTTACGGGAAAGAAGGCATGCGAGCTGAAAAGAACGGCTTGTATGCGAGCTGAAAAGAACAGCTTGTAGGATCTGAACTAGCTCTCTCCGCTCTGCCCGAGTCCTACACTTATCAGTGACGCAGGTGCCGATGGCCGTCTTTTGTCGTGGAACAGAGATTTGGGGAAGACGTGGGAGGAGAGGGAGCGGTGATGCTTCACAACATATGCCTGTCATCCGTGCCAGAGAAATCGCGAGCATCATGACCGCCGGCGAGGAACTAGACAAGGCGACACGGGAAGGCCCATCGTCGCTCTCCATCTTAACCTGATGGCCCATGTTCCTCACACTCCAAGAATGATACCAAACCCTCCCCCCATCATAAACAGGAATAAACGTAGTTAGATCAGGGCCCTGACCCCCATTGGGATTCAGGATGTGATTCTACCCTTATCTGCCCTGATCGACTTCCTCGACACGCCTCCCAAAACTCCACTTTCTCCAGCTCTCAGGTGCCGCTCCGCTCTGGAGCTGGCCCATCACGCCATCTGGGAGTCGCCTTCTCCTTTCCGACGACTATTCTTCCCTAACGAGCTGCTACCTCGATCGCAACGGGAAAAGCGTTGCGCTGCTAGCTCTGGATGGCCGCTATGGCGACCGCTACAGCCTCAGCAGTCCTGAGACTGCTGCGTTTCTGCCCACCCGCCCCGCGCCGTCAGCAACCTGCACCCTAACATGGGCGGCCGCGATCTGAGACGGCAAACCCTTGAGGTCGTTTACGTTTCTCGCACATCGCGCGAGCCGCGCCGCCGTAACATGCTGCTCCGCGTCGTGCCGGGGTTTGCATGGACTGATTCGTGGCATTTCGTGACCGCCTCAATCGTCGGTTGGGTCTCGCTGCTAGCCATGATAGCGATGAGCATCATCCTGCAAACCTATCTGTCATTAGCCTTTCTGCTTCTCATGCCGGCGACAGGAAGCGTCGTCTGCATCCTCTACGGCATTACCCCGCGACGTCTACTGATCAACAGCGCGAGCAGCTTTAATCGTATGGTTCTAGTCGCTGAGAACACGAACGCGACCAACTGGACCATCTTCTACGGCGAGAGCACCATCCTTAATTCCTTGCTTAATCGGCTGCTCGAGCCCCAGGGTCCCGTCATCGGGCCGACCCTGACAGCTATCCTCCGCAAAGTTTTGAGAATCTTGATCGCCAGCCAGCCAGTGGGCGCTCGCACTGGGCGCTGCCGCGTCCAAGGACTGGAACGCATACTTTATATCCTTTTGGGTCGCCTTTTGCATCTGCGTACACGCCTACGTGATCCCATCCAAGAGGGAAGCCAGAGACTGGCTGACATACCACGCCGGCCTTCGCATAGCGCGCTATCAGACCACGCTCAGCTCTCGGAGGGCGCTTCTCAACACAGTCCTGGCGCTCAACCCCGACACGTTTTCTCTGCCCCACGGCGCAGCGCACGAAGACCGAACCAAGCTTGACGAGGGTGCTCTCAAATGGATCGACCCTATCCTGGAGCGGGGATCCTCTCGGACAAAGTGGGAGCAGGCAACGCTGAAAGCCATGAACGAGGCCGCTGAAGATGATTCGTCGCTCAAGGGCACATTTTCCAAGTAAGGAGTGGGAGCGCGACTACGGAAGGGAGTATTGGAGCCCCTTCATCTTCGAGGGCATGAGCGTGGCTGCAGAGATCAGAAAGGTAGCTAGTTTGCCCGGCCGAAAGGTCAAGGATATCTAATAGCGTAGCGTTGGTGGGATAAGTTCGGTGTGGAGGAATAGCAATTACCGGCCAGGAACGCACAACCCCCTATCGAAGAGGGGGACGTCTGGTAGGGTTTACTTCGCTAGATTTTTTTCAACGTGGTCATGTTTTCCCCCTCCATTTTCTTATGTTCTAGCTTGCTATAGGCTGTTCGTCATCCTCACCGTGCATTAGCAAATAAATTTTGGGTTATTGGCCGGACCCTTGGAGAAATCCTCGCCCCATTTAATCTAACAACCTCCAAACTCTAACCGTCCCGTCAGACGATGCCGATGCCAGCTGTTTCGAGTCGGGCGACATGGCAACGGAGTTGACATACTTGTCAAGACCCGTCAGCACCTGCCGGAGCTGGCCCGTTACTGCATCCCAGATCTTGATGATGTTGTACCTGTACCTATACCCAAATGTCAGGAGTTGCGAGCTGTGGCAAAAGACCATGGTCATCCGCGATTCCGGCCCCTTCTTGTGGGCGTGTGCGGCCGTATGTGACATGCCCGTCGAGACAGCGGGGGATCTAGAGGCCGGGGCGCTAAGCGTCTTGTTACTATCCATCGACGCCGACGGCGGCATCACCGGCTCCTGGTACTACCGTGGCCTCTCAGACGAGGAATGCAACGCCGGTCGCATCACGCCAAAGCCGGATTCCGACCCGGCCGTCAAGATGCGCATTATCGAGGCGCTACGGCCCGAGCACAGGCGGTCGTGCATACTCCTTCGCGAAGGACGCGATACCAAGCCTTGGCTGCTCGTTATGGCTGTTGGCTGGGGTCAACATACCACCCCCGGCGACAGCGGCGGTGATTGACGTGTTAAAAAGGTGGTGGATTGCCGCTATGTCGGCGCTGTCAAGGTGTCGTGGTTATACGAGTCGGCGACCGAGGGATAGCGCTCGTATGGGATTGGTGACTTTCGTCTAGGGCACGATGGCGGGACGAGTGCCGTCGTTGACGCCCGAGAGCTGCTACCCGAGATTAAGCTAGGCGCTTACCATAGCCCAATCCCTACTCGTACGAGCTCGCCAGAAGTTGACTATGGAAGTCGGCGAGAAGCGAGCGAGCCCGAGTAAGAGGATTCAGGTGAGGACCAGGAGAAGGGTGGCGAAGACAATGTCAGCGACGATGATGGCTCTTCGATCTCGAGCCGTCGCGCGTCGGACTTTTATAGTAGCGATAGCGAAGGTCCTGGGAGACCTAAGTGGTGATGATCTAGACAAGCCATCGGTAGACATCCTCTTCCTCAGCCTCCACGATGCCCCTAAACCCATCATCAATACCATCTCACCCCCCCAAAGGCGTCGATGGCCCTAACCACCTCATCACCCCCCTCCCAGATCCCCAACTTATCAAAACAGGAGGCACGCAGAGCCGCATACTCAAACGCACACCTACACAAAACTTCCACATGCACATGCACGTCCGAAACCCGCCTCGCCGCTCTCGAGCCCCACAGTCCCGCCCTCCTCGGTTCCCTAGGGACCGGAAAAGACTAAGATTAAGAAAAGCCAACGAATAGCCCCCCTTCTCCCCCTCTGTTACAACCTGCTCCCAGGTAGTCTGCTACGAAAAATAAATGGGCCCCGCCTAAAAATGGTTAGCCTAAAATCAGGCTCGCTTTACCCCCGGCTTAGCTTCGGCTCACCATTGCTCACCCTGCCATGAAAATTGGTAAGTTTACGCGACATGGGACCGATTTTGGGCCTTACCTCCGAAGATAGGAGGTCCCAGAATAGGACCCCCTATCCCAACAAAACAAACACAGCCTTTAAAATGCAAGCCTGGCCATTTAAGGCGCTGGTCCGAGTAAAAAAACGTGTTATAAAGCGTAATATAATAGGCTTAAATCCTAGACTGCACAGTCCTAAATTTTAGCTTTAGAATATACTAGTATATGTTATAAGATAGTACAAAATATCCTAGCTTAATATTTAGGGTAGTATATAATATCCTAGGCTAGAATTTACGATAGTATATAATATCCTAACTTTAAATTTAGGATGTTTATTATAACTTACACTTAAAGGGTTAGACTGTAAAGCAGTACGTTGTGTAATGGTAATAACAGTAAGGGAATAAAGGTTAATGTAAACGTCTAGATAAAGTGTTTATTATCTTAAATAAGGTATTTTATAAAAAGCTTAAAAAAGGTCTTTATAAGATTATAAACGTAAATATAATATTACTTATATAAGGAATAAGAATAATTCTTTATAATAAGGTTATTTATCTTTAATTATATAGTAAACTATTTATATTATAAAAGTTATATTTTAAGGTTTTAAAAGGAAGTTTTAAAACTATCCTGAACTTATCTTATCTTAATTTAGAATTAGAGTCCTTTAAGATAACCTTAATTAATTATATTCCTTCTGTAAGGCTTTTTCCTACTAATTAACTTACTGTAACTGCCTTAAGCCATTACAGCCTAATGTTGTAATCTAGGTTATAATAATGTTACTTAATATATAAGCACTTATAAGATATCTTATAGTACATTAATATATAATAATATATTAGTATATAATAAGATATCTTAAAATATATTAATAGATACCTTAAAATTAGTATATAGATTAAATATTACTTTACACAGTAGCTTTATAAGTTGTAATAAATATAAGTTTAACTACTTAATATTTATCTGACAGGTATATCTGCTTTGTAATAACCTGTAATTTTAGTAATAAGAAAGGGGATAATAACTTTAGTAAAACTAAACTTAACAGTAAAGATAATATAATGTAGATAAGTAGTAAACAGGACTTTGATACTGTAATAGGTTAAAAGAAATGAAATATAGTATTTTATATAAATATAAAAGTACCTAAATTTGGATTTTATTAATATTTATAATATAAATCTAATTATTTACATTATAACTTATATATCTCTTTATTAAAAGCATAAGTAAAACAGTATAAATTAATATAATTTATAGTTAATTAACAGTTTCTTAAATAAGAATTAATTAAATAATTACTTAAATAAGGTAGGTAAATCTTATAAACCTATTTATAAACAATCCCACTAAGATTATAATATATAAATAAAATGTTATAATAAAGACTATTAAAACTGTGCTTATTATGAAGTACCTTAGATCGTATCTATTCTAAAAGTGCCTGTGCGTACTCTTTCACTTCTATAAAGGACGTATTAAATACTTAAGACAGATATCTATATATATATTTAGTAACTTAAAAGGTATATTAATAATAAGTCTTTTAACTATAATGTCTTATTTTTATACATCTAGGTATAAAAAGAGTATCTGTTTAAGCTGTAAATAGTAATAATGTTAATAGGGTAATATTACACTTAGCTGCTTACGTTTATTATTAGCGTAGGATTAGTAAGCGTTTCGGCAGTTAATTCGTGAAGACTGACCTTAAGCTTGATCCGTTTATTAAAAGGAGTAATAAGTGTGGTAGGGAATTCTACTCTTAGAAAATCTATCTTAACTACTAATTCTGTTATATGTAGGTACTTAGCGATCTTTCTAAATAATTTCTTTATAGTTAGTATTAAACTGGTAGTGATCTAGATAAGTATATGTCTTTAGTGTTAAGAACTTTCTATCTTATCTTAAAGGAAATTACACTAACTGGGTACCTGCTTAGAATTTATACAGGTTAAAAAGAGCGCCTATACTTAGTGCAGCCCAGTTTAATTAGGTAAATTTAGGTATTACACGTGGCCTCTAAATGTAAGCTCTTTTATTAATAAGTGTAGAGGGTAATATTAGTTAATTAATTAAGTGTCACTTATAATACGTAGATTTAAGGTATTACCACTTAGGTTACTTTTTCATGCACAGCACACTAGGATACAAATGGTTTATCTCACTTTACTATAGGCCTTACGTAATTCTCTAACCGACAGCGTAAAAAAAGAAATATAAAGAAAATTATTATTAAAAATCGCAAAATCCTCAAATCTATCTTCCTCACCCTAAACTAATATACCCTCGACTCCACTCTCAGTATACCTCTTCTTACATCTTAATGTTATATTAACAAATCTAACAGCACCTTAATAATATAATAATATAAACTACCTTCTTTAGTCAGCCTTCCCACTCTTCTTTAAACTCCCAACTCCTTACCTATCTGTCTAGGCATCCTTCACACACCAGCCAACCACCTTACCACATACCTCCCTAATATATTAAAACATCTTAGTAATTACCTATCACGGCATATTCTAAAGACACATACTCGTTTAATAACCCCCTGTCACCAAACTAGGTGTAATTATCAGCGAGACGGCGTACTTTACTAATATCCTCTCGTTTTTAAATAGCTTATAAATAGGAACGTTATATAATTTAGTCTATAGGTATTCCTACTATAATAATAATCCTACATTATAGTATATAGCGTGGTAGCTGGCCTTAAGGGATAAGGATAATATATAGGCTGTAGATAATACAGTAGCTTACTAAATAAAGAAGAATAACTTAAATCTAGCGCTATTTATTATTAAGTTTAATGCGTGGGGTGTAAAGGTAATATAGTTAAAGGATATAAGGTTAGAGGATAAGAACGTAAATTGGAAGAGGATAAGGTGTAAGGAGTATTATAAGGTGGGAGTTAATATATAGTTTTACTTCCTTTTATAATAAATAGATATTATTAAGCCCGTATTATATTATAAGTAAGGAGAGAATATAAAAGATAGTAGCTTAAGATAAGAGGGTATAATAAAGACTATATTAATACCTTATTATATAAAACTGTCCTTTACGCGTGATAAGCTTTATAACCCTAAAAGCTTAACTTAGATAATCGCTCGCAAAATCGCTTACAGAATAGTAAAACAAGTATAAAATTCCATTTGAAAAGATATAAAGGAGAAGTTACAAAAGGTATTCTTAAAAACGAATTCCCTGCACCTACTTTACGTCTTTAAAACTCTTATATTCTCCTTATTTATAATAAGAAATATATACTAATAGACCTCGCTTAGGTCTTAAAGTAAAGCTAGGGAAGTACTTTATTTAAAACCTTATATTAAAAAAGATATTATAACGGTAAAAAACAGTAGTTAGTGTAAGTGTTATCTTAAATATAACTAAGTTTTTACTTAAAGAAGTTAAAAAAAAAAAGTTTCAGTTAGAAAACGATACATGTTATGTTATTAGGGAAAACCCTATTAAGGCAGTTTTTAAGGCCATATAAGAATAGGAAGTATAATCCACGCATTTTACGTTCGTTTAAACGTTACCTATTTAGGTTAAATATATTAGGGTCTTTTTAGAGTCTTGGATCCTGGTGCACTACACTCTTATATAGGTTGGAAAGAGACTGTAAGATAATATAGAAAAGAAATATATTTAAATAGGACAGACTAACTTACAGGATTCTATAACGTTAAGGTTATGTTCGCGGGCAGTGTGACACTTAAGATCTTAATATCTTATAGGTAGATTCTAAAGGTTCTAAATCCCGTTAAGTTATATCGTAATGTTTCTTTCAGGAGGATATTAAGGTATAAGAGGCTTATTTACTTTAGGGAAGGTATTACTGCTCCAGTTAGAATTCTAGCGTCTAGCTTAATGTATAAGGAGGATAGTATTTTAGGGTTTTAAAGCTGTAATGTTATTAGTTTAGTATAGATATTAAATAATAATAAAGACTTAAGTAACTAGATAAGGACTAAACTTACTACCTTATAAACTAAGAAGGATATTGCATAAGCAGTTACATTAACACTAGTAATTAGGAATATAATTAAAACTGTCTAAACTTTTAACTCTATAACGAGAAAGGGTAAAATATTTTTATTATATAGCCTTAAACGTACTATAGTTATTAATAAGCTTCTTTAAATTAAAGGTAAAGCTTCTATTAGCCTTCCTTTACCTATTAGCAATTATTAGACTTTAAGTTATTTTAGGTTTCAGAGGGTTAAAAGCTTCTTTTTACCTTATTAGAATGTTAAAGACGCGGCTTTTAGGCTTTTTATCATAATCTTAACGTTTATCCTTTAGGTTTTTATAAGCGCTTTTTATTACCTCCTAAGGTATTAACTGTAACTTAATAATAGTATAATATATCTTCTGCGTCTTTAATAAGATAGGGATTACTAATTTAAAGGGGAAAAACTTACATTTTATTAGCTTAAGTAAGATTATATTTAAAAGCCTTATAATACGGTAGTCTTTACCTACTAACAGTGCGTTAAACTCTATACTATATGTAATGTCATTAATAAAGTTAAGGGTAAGACGTATATGTAACGATAACAGGTTTATAAGAGTTTTATCTACTGTAACGGTGTTAAGTATTTAGATAAGGTTTTAACTAACTATCCTGTAAGTAAAATTTAAAGAACTTAAAAAGTAAGGGAAAGTGAAGGATGCTGTTACCTTTACTTTAGTATAGAGATGGGTATAGTAGGTGTGTATATATTATAGGAATGTACCGTTAAGTGTTTTGTGAAATAAGGGTATAGAAGGGAGATTACTTTAGGTTAGAAAGCAAGCGTAAGACGTTTTCTTTACATCCTCTACCTTTTATAATGTGACTGTAAAAATAGGGCATCTTTATTTAAGGCTCGAAACCTGTCATATTACGCTGATACTTTAGGCTAGTTAGTAATGAGAATCTTTAATATTATAAAGGGGTTTTTAATATAAATTACTTGTGAGAATAGACTGTTCCACTTAATATTAGGGAGCTTGGGTTAGATTAGCTTGAGTATTTCGTCACCTTTAAGTGGTTATGTGCTTACTAAGGTAAGAAAGTAGGTAGGAAGGAGGGATAGCTTACAGTTTAAAATATATATCTATATTCCCAGTTCTACTAAAGCTATTACTGTCTAGTTAGAAAAGTGCAGTGGTCCTCTACGTTAAATACTTAGCTAGGGAAGCCTTTTACTTTATTGTGTACGTTATTAGCCATTCTTTAATTAAGGTTACCAACCTAGAAGTTCCAAATTAAAGGGCCTGGGAATTGGGAGTATTAGTGAATATACTAACGTATGATTCGGACTCCTTATATAAACATAAATACAAAAAGAGAGATAAGAATTAAAGTATAAAATATAACTTTAAGTATAATATAAAAAGAAAAATATAATATAGTTATTATATGTATAATACCGTGTGCTTTAAGTTAAAGACTGCTAAGTGAATTAGTAAGTGTTATTATATGTAAAGGACTAACAGGTATTAAGAGCGTTAGGGCTTATTAGTATTATAAAGTGAGAGGGCTCCTGTTTATATTAAATGTAAGGGACTTTCCTCTTTAGAATTATAAGTCGGCCCTTAAGCCGCAAGGGAGGGGTTTTAGTAGGATAGGAGCTTTAAAAAATAGACTAGCTTATAAGGAAATATATTATAAAACTTATTTAGTAGAGAGATATAAAGTAAGAGAGAGAAAGTGTACATATACGTGCCTGATTAAAGAGGTGACCTCTATCAGGTAACGTGGAGGTCTCTATTTCCGGCAAGCTCTTTATAATATCTTAGAATAGTAGGTTTATTTCCGCTAGGCTTTTACTCTAACATTAACTAGTAATGTGTTAATTAACATCTAAAGCCACTTTATTTAAGTTGGTGTTAAAATACCTAAAGTAACTAGTGTAAGAGGCTATTCTATTACTAAGCTTAAAGATAACTTGAAGCTATATTAATATATATTAACTCACCTATTATATAAAACGTAAAGTGGGCTTAATCCTCTATACCATTATTGCTAAGGTCTTCACTACCCTTAAGGTTAGACTAGAGTAAGTGGACGGCTAGAACTGTTATTAATTAATATTTAAACAGCTACCTAATTAAGTAAGAGTAAAGAAGGACAGTTTAAGCGCTCCTTAAGTAGATATCTTTACTAGGTACTTAAAACGGTACTAAGTCCTCGATATTGTTTTTCTCCCATTGATTTCCATCTTTAATACCTAATTTAATACTTCTAAAGTATATACCCCGCTTTAATTAAATACTCGATTAAATAGAGTAAATATTAAGCCGTTACTTAATTAAGTTTAAAAACAGTATAAAAAGCAGCTTTTTTAAGCTCTCTCTAACCTTAACCACCTCAGCTACCTTAATACGTTAAAGCAGTTCCTATTAAGTCTACCATTCCTAAGCCTCGTATTTATCTAGTTTGCATAACTAAGCTTCTTAAGTCTCGTTAGTACGCTTATATATTATAAAGCAGGTAATATAATACTTATTATCTGCTAGTATAATATCGTTAATGCACGTGAGGTATTATAGATTCTTAACCTTAAGGCCAGTTTCCTTATCGACTTTGCAGACGCCGCATTCCTTAATCGACTTACTGAACTCTAAATGACTACCTGGCAGCGCTTAGGTCCCTTTACTGTAAGCTCTTAGGCGCTTACTAATAAGGAAGTAAGGATTATTAGCAGGCTTATTTAACGTTATAAGAATAAAAATGCTAATACTGATATAAACTTTAAAGGGGACAGTTATTATAATGGTTTGAGACAGGTGATGCTTATAAGTTTACATAACAGCCTTAACGTTAATATTAAATGTTAGTAAAAATAAAAAAAAGTAATGTGTATATAACTAAACCTGGGAAGTGGGAAGCCAGGCCGTAAGTTACCTAAAGAGCGGTATAACTTACATAGCAGTACACTGTTTGATTAAGGTAATTACAGTAATAACTTAAGGGCAAAATTCGTCTTTTCTTTAGATTAAGGGAGTAAGAGCGGAGTGGATAGCGTAGCTCCCACTAAAGACTTAAGTTAGGGATTAACATTGTTATTATAACCACTTTTATCATCCTCAGGTAACACCTTTCAAATCCAAGTAACGTAATACAGGAAGACCTGCTATAACTAATACAGTTATAACTACTATAAACCCTAAGTTATATAAACACTAAGCGTAGTAAGAAGGTTCTTCAGCTTCCTGCTTGTGGGATACATGGGGCTCCCCTACTTAAGACAGTAATACAGTGAGAGAAGCTATAAGAAGTAAATAGTTCCAGCCTTCTAGATCTTTTATTATTTTCCTATATGGTTCCTGTAAAGAATAATCTACCTTACTATTTCTAATTCGCCTTCTGAAGGTTTATAAATAAGCTTTTAAATACCACATATCATTCTAGACATCTTTAAGGTGTTCTTATACACTTGTTAGGGGAACCTTCTTAAATTTAAGTTACTCTTTTTGTAAGGAATAGCGTTACCATTTAATATTAGTTTAATAAGTGGCAGAACCTCACTTTATGTAAGCTTACTACTAATCTAGCCGCTTTACAGCGCTAACAAAACTTTATATTAAGTGTATTAACTCTAATTAGCGAATAGCATACTGTTAATTATAACTATCTTAAAATCGTTTTTTTTTAATCGATTTAGGTACAGACCTTTAAGAGGGGGATATGGAGTAAACGTACGTGCCTCCCCTTTACTATTTGCAGCCCCTAAGAATAGTACCTTAAACTGATGTAAGCTCGTCTAAAACTTACCTAACTGTATTCTTTCTTTTTTACACATATATAACACATTAACTGCTCTTACATAGCGGCGAATTTTTAGCCTTCTCAGCTCGCCTTCACACATAAACACATTTTAGGTGCTATTTAAAGACTTTAAAGACAAGAAATTTATCAGCTTATAAGCCTTCTAACCTCTTTATAAAATCGTACTTAGTCTTTTAAGGGCCTCTCTCTAAGACTGGCTTAAGCTTTCTACAGCCGATATTAATACGGCAGATGCTGACAGACAGACCGCATTATCGTAAGTAGTGACTTAGGATAATATTAAATCTATTAAACTCTTTCTTAAATTTAGTGTTAATCCTAATCTCCTATCTATTTAAGGCTAGCTTCTATTACATTACGTAACTTATAATAAGAAGGAGAGCCCTATTAAGATTTTTAAAATCTAATATTAACGCTTTAAACTATTAGAAAAGGACAGCTTTTTACTATATAAGCGGTAACTATTATAATCTAAAGACACTTTACTTACTAATATCTAAGGGAACGGCAATTAATATTAAAGATATCTAGCTTTACACTCTGTTAGGATATACCACACGTCTTAGCTACTTTTAATACATTAAATACCTCTTAGGATATAAAGCCGACCTTAACATCTTAAATGAGTTTAACGTAATACCCGTCTTTAACACTGTCTGTAATAACTTCTATAACGTGTTAAAGCTCTTATTACTAGTAAGTAACTTAATTAAGGTCTAACCATTTAGCTCCTCCCTGTTATATTAGATTATATCTTATATAGATATGGCTACGTTAAACACTATCTTAGGGATGGACCTAAACCGCTTATTTCTACCCTTTAACATATCTATAAAGAACGTTAAAAGGTTAATACCGATTGAAGTATTTTACAATTAATTACTAATACCGATAAAGGATAAGAAGGAGTAGTTCTTAACACTGCTTAAAAGAGTATTATCACTAAAAGAGGAAACTAAACATTACGTAGATTAATCCTAAAGTGGGATATCGTGGGAGCTTAACGATAATTTAAAGGGGGGAAGTAAGTGCTTTCTGGCTGTAATGGAGAAGCTAAAATCAAGCTTTAAAAAGTCATCTAATAAGGAGCATTTTAATATATTAGAACTTTTATAAGTGGGAGACTGTTCTAGCTCTTAGTATAGGAGACAGGGCCTAGTCTTACAATAATGTTAAGGCTTTATAAGAAAATGACTATTTATACCGTAGAATAACCTTTAAAGCAGTGTAATAAGGTGTTTCGCAATCTTATTTAAGTATCTAATATCTTAAACTAACTTTTACATAATATTATTAACGTTTTCTATAATGTTATTACAGTCTTTTATAATATTCCTAAAACCTTAAAGGATATTATTAAGACCTTTAATAAGCTATTTACAGCTTTTACAATGTAAATAGACGGAAGATACGCTATAGATAGACACCTATTCTCATTTACAATTATATTTAACATTAAGTCTAATAGTTACTTATATAGACAGCTTAGCTAATAAAGCTGTAAAGCTTATAACCTTACTATTATACGATACTTACTTCTTACTCCTTAATCTCCTTAAAGAACTTAACATTAAGTATAATATCTATCTTAACGTACTTATATACTCCTTAATATTAGAGAAGACACAATAAATACTAAAATACACACCTAATAACACAGCTGGCTTATTCACCCTTTTATCTCTTAAAAGAAAACAGATTATATCTAACAGAACCTCCGGCAAGCCCGTACGGAGCGACTAAACTATAATATATAACCATTATATTAACGATATCTATTCACATATACATATCTGCACGCTCACCTAATATAAGCTCTAAGAACCTATTATTATAACTTTAAGTATATATATTTAGGTATCTGTCGTAAACTCCTTATTAGGTAAATAAAAGCTACCCATACTGTAATAACTAACCTCCCTTAAATCAACCTTCCCTTTATAACTAACTTAACATTTAAGACCTGTAAAATATACGTTTAGGTACCTTTATAACTACTCCTTAAAGTGTAGATTAACCCTTTTCGTAATATTAAATGCACTTTATAAAGCTTTTTTCTAGGTTTAAGGGGCTAAATAAAAGAGCGTTTCGTTAAGTTACCTTATAGTAAGAAGATACTTTAATAGTAGTCTCTTAATAACCTTACTGCGATAGTGATGTAGGCGTTTCTGTACCTTACATATTAACCATCGTAGTAACCTCTACCTTCCAGTTCTCCTCATTATCTTAAATAATATGAAGTTAAAGTATTAATTTAAAAATAATAAAGGCTTAACTAGTAGGTAATAATTATAATATATTGAAGTGTTTTAAGTATATTAGCTTATAAGATATATTACAGCATTTAAAAGCTTTTAATAAGGAGGAACATGTTAACTTACTTACATAGTAAGTAAAAGGCTATCTCTATTCCCTACAAATAGCTAGGTGCAGTATATTAGCTATAATCCTCTCCCTATCTTTATCCTAATAAGTATAAGCTGCAGACCTGTAATAGTTAAGCTGATATCGATACTGTGTAGGGAGTGGGACTAATTTTAACAGCTATCGATAGTCCTTATAGTCCATATCCCACCTAACTATCCATTTTTAAATAAAAGAGAAACATTCCAAGGCTACTAAATGCTTAGCGATAGTTAAGGCAGGGTAGAAGTTATAAATGGCGTAGGGAGCTCCTCTTAAAGTGTAAACAGCTTTATATCCACACTGCCTTCATCCTAGCAGAACAGTTAAAGCGGGCGGTGCGGCGGCTTAGCCAGCCCAGTGTCCATCTTACACCACGGCCTGAAAAAAGAGCGGTCTCTAACGAAGTGCACCACTGCCGTAATAAGCACGAAACAGAGGGGCCAGCCTGCCTTAACGGTCTCGTAAGCCTAGCAGACGAAGGAAGGCGTAGAATCTATACGGTCAGTAAGCTGGCCGCTTAGGCTAAAGGTTAAGGTTAGAACAGGAAAAGCATAGTTTTTACTCTACTTCTGCCGTGTCGGGCTTAACAGTATCGACAGGGTCCATTCTGCGTCCTAAGGGAAAGGGCCCGACAATAGGTTTGATGTAGGGTTAAAGAGCCCTAACAGCTAGTTAGTAATCAAGCCTGTAATAGAGGAGGTTAATAAGCCTAGGAGAATGTTTAAAACAGCGGTCACTTATAGCCTTTCATATTGCGGATTTAACCGTTCTGGAGTTAATTTCTTCTCCTCAACTCAAGCCCTTCACGAATGTGTAGTCGCTTATTAACCCGCGTCAACGGAGCGTGTAAACGGACAATAAGCCCCAGTATCCCACCATCGTCACGCCATATATCAAGGAATGCTTCGGCCATATAGTCATTAGGAAAATGCTATGGCTTATAGGCGATAATACATCACATCCCGTCAGCGATCATCAGCCATCTTAAAATCCAGGGATGCTCTCTAAGACTCTTCTTTCAAGAGATGCTGTAAGGAAGATTAAAGTCAGTAACACCATATCAACCCCTTATGATAAGCGAGAGAAAACAGATATTAAATAATAACACGTTACCTTTAAAAACTCCGTCGATAATAAGTAATAGTTTAGCTTTATCTAGAAAGTCCACATTAATAAAAAAAGAATAACGGAACTTCGACGTTATATAGCTTTATCGTCCCGCGCAAATACTATACTATGCTATAAAGTATCCGTAACCTAATAAGCTTTTTCTTTCGGACCACTACATATGTAAAGAGGGGGCAGCAAGGCGTATTAAGGAAGGTGAAGTTCTTACTGCTCACTTGATCAATTAGTTTAGAAACCTTAACAACTCTAATATTTAATTTTTTATTAAACAGATATATATAGTTAAAAAACAGTGATAAGTTACCTTAAAGAAATCGCACCTAACATGCTCTTATAGCTGCGAAAGTATTAGGTTTAAGCTTAGAGATATAATCTTTACGATATTTAAATTAGTGGCGGATATAATAAGCAGTTACCTAGCACTGCCTAATCTGTTCGCTAAGCCGTATAAAGTCGTTAAAGTCTTCAGGTAAGGCGAAACCTCTTTATACGTCTTAGAAAGTTATTACGCTAGAATAAGATAAAGCCTGCGGTTTTAAACGTATTATATAATAAGTTAGTTTATACAGATAAACTTATTATCATCTGTAAACTAAAGATATAAGTTCTAAAGAAGTGCTATATCTAGTTATTTTAGCTAAATAAGCTTATTTACAGCCTTTATAATCGTAGTAAAATAAGTAACCTTTTTTTACATTACTAGAAGGGTTGATAATTAAAGTATATACGTTCTTATAAGGGAATTTCCAATATCACTACAGTAAGGTTTCAATCCCCAAAGGTAAGTTCTAAAGCTAAAAAGGCTTAACCTTTTCTACAGTACAGGAAATTTTAACCGTGGGCTAAAAGACAGTAAAGTAATTAAGATACGTTAAGTAAATAACATATAAAACAAAGCCATCTATACTTATATAAGAAACAGCCCTTACCGGGAAAGATATCCCTTTTTTAGTTCTATTAACAACTTACTTTAATAAGTAATAAAGGAAAAATACTCCAAAAGCGTTCTATAACCAGGTAATATCGATTTTATCTTAATAGGAAGCCCTTACCTTAACTTCTCGCTACTTACGCAGGATAAGACAACGTTAAAACAGATTAAGAACCAGTCCTTAGTAATATCCTTTACCTCATTCGTTGACTTTTACCGCCCTAAGTACGGAGTCTTAAAGAACGTAACAGGTATTATACCTACTAGAAAGAACTAAGGCAAGAATATACTGTCGCAGCTCTTCTACACACTCGTTAGTATAAGCTACCAAACCCAAGTTATACTCGGCAATGCGTAGTCCTACGGCGCGCTGCAGACACACACGCGTGTGTTCTTATATTTCGCTACGCCAGGGCTCCGACTTCCAGATGCACCTCTGTTATCTCATTCCCATTACCCTAGAGTCAATCGCCGAGGTGTTAGGAACTTATGTAATGGAAAGCCCTTAGTTCAGCGGCTGTTTGAGCCCACAGCATTCAAGTACGTCACGGCTACTAAAGCTACTGTTAACCTCCCTCCGGTCTACGATTCCAAGCCGGACTGCTGCGTGGCGTTTCCAGACCACAGACTCGCATTTGGTTGTACAAGTGCCCGCCAATACGAGATCGCAGCAATTCCAGTTAAACCATTCGCTAAGGCGTGGAATGAATCTGATTTCGTTCTACTGAAAGCATTAGACGCCAGACGGAGACTCTGGAGTGAACCCGCATCGACGTGCTCGACATATATGCTCTGAAATCTTACATCGGCACCAAGCATCTCCAGAATTGCATGCTGAAAAGTGTTAGACTGGTGTATCAGAAAGGGACTATACTTACGTGGCGTTGGAGGGATGTATGAATGTGGGATTCGTGCAGCCAGGAATCCGCCGCCTGAATAACTCGATGCTTGTTTGTACCGGTAGCTTTAATAGTCTTTATAACAACTATTATATCTGGTATTTTTAAGTGCTTCGCTTATTAAACTGAAGAACGTCGCTAGCCCGCAATCGCCGAAACCCGTGTAAGCTAGTACCCTCCGCTATTTATCATCCTAATTTACGCAGTTTAACCATCGTGGAGATCTAAAAGTGGGTTTCCGACTTAAACGGTCTGCAGAGTACACAGGTAAGAGGTATAGATAGCTTAAAGTCTCGATCTCTTTAGCGGCTTAATAGACTAGGCTGTGTGAGGTTATTTACTATAGGCTTAAAAAGACATTAACAAAGGAGTTCTAGGCAGAACTCTGAACCCGATAAGAGGATTATCTTAAATAGTAATAAGTTATAAGCTTAAAAGCATTAAAGCTATTCCTTTGTACTGAAGCAGCATTACGCTTTCCCTATTCCTAATAAGCTGTATGGGGTGGATTAAGGTGTTAAAAAGCACTAGCCGGTCTTATGCGGGATTAAAGTATAAACGGAAGCGTATGCGGTTGTGCACGATTTCACACCCGAGTTGCTTATCGTTCTGGGTTAGGATAAGTACTTTAATGGGCTCTAAGTCTTCACTGTTATTAGGTTCGAGTTCTACCCAGGTATTATAGCGCCTAGGCCCCTTATAAGGCGAGACGTTAAGTTCTAAAACCTTAGGATGTATTAAAGCTCTGGCCGTAAGGTCCTCGGGTGCGATCTAATCTAGGAGCCTATTGAGGCTGAGTATGGCAGTTTCACAGTCGCTAGGTGGTGATGCCTTAGTGCCTTAAGGCGAATCCGTTGTTAGGTCCTGCGGTTGATAGTTGCCCGCTACCGACGCCTCGGGCGAGAATGCTTAGGTGGGTGTTTGCGTCGGTGTTTCTGGCAGCTGACAGTTGCTCTCTACCGTCGTCTTGGCTTCACTAACTGGGGATGCCTGAATAGGTTTGTCGGTGTCATCACTCTCCGCGAAGCCCAAGTCCTGAGTGAACTGCTGGTTGAGCGCGCCGAAACTCGGTTTTTGCGAGCCACAGTTCCACGCAGCCGCAAGAGGTAGCGGGGAACCTCTGTAAGTAGCGCCAGAATACCAAGTTGCCTAGCTCCTCCAACTCTCCCAGCGCCTCACCAATACAGCTCGTGACGCAAGGAGAGATTACACAGCACTTCCCATCCTTCACCTTAGACCCCAATTAAGGCAGCATCATGACCAGCCACGATGAAGCGACTGCAATCACCGCCTCCGATAACCTTAACAGCCTCATCCAGCAAACTTTGCAACTCGGTGCTGACGGAGCCGAAGATGGTCATGACTACGCCGACACTTCGGCCGCTGGACAACGAACGGAGACGATGGAGTTGATGGCCGAGGACCCTGATAACGGCACCCTAGCGGGCCCAGGTATGCCCGTTATGTCCGGTTTTTCCCTCACAAGATGCTAAGACCAATTCTTCAGTCACCGCGCATTTGTCCGGGAAATTCGATCTGCATTCGATGTTCAGCTCTGTTGGTCGATCCTGTTGATAGACTACCTTGCGAAACAGAATGCCGAGAAGAGCGACTACACGCTTGCTCTCGAGCTCGCCAAAATTGCCATTAGGAGAACTGATGGCCAGGAGGACTGCGACGCCGTCCTTGTTCTGTGTGCCAGAGGCCACGCGTGTCAAAACCGTGAGGAAGCACCCCAGTTTTACCTCAGAGCAATGCAGATACTCGCATATGTGTCGCACACAGTTGAGGGTTTCATCATTATTATGGCAGCGTGCAGCCACCAGAGCGGCATTATCCAGTTCCTCAAGGATAGGGACCAGGGCGCGCTAGAGATCATAGTCAACTTTGAGAAACGCCTCTCTACATCCAGGGCTTCCACTTTCGCCAATTTCAGGCCCGAGGAGATGTGTGATGCCTTACTAGGATTGGCAAACGTGGCAGTCGATAACCGCTTTTACGAGGACGCGCTGCGAATTTTTGAGAAGGCATCCTCCCAAGTACGAGGTGTCGTTAGAGCAGACTTGTCGTACTCCCCTCCGCGGGCCCCTCCGAGGCGGTACGAGCAGTACGCGCAGTTGCTCGAGTATGCGCGCGATACAGCCGTGCGCTACTCACAGCACGAACTCCATCCTGTGCCCCACTGTGCCCACGTACCAGCTGCTGGATCGCGAGGTCAACTCTTGAGGATAAATACTTTCATGCCCTCGTCCCTCGCCACGTTTCTGCCTTTCCTCCTTTCATTTCCTCTGGCTTCTCGTATGCTAGCCAATGGAAAAAATGCCGCATTCGAGCTCAGACGCGGCAGACGTCGCCGTTGGGTTAACTGGTCGCCACGATCGCGTTCAGCCGCGACGCAAGCGTCTCCCCTGCCGGAGCGTCGCTGTGGTGTATGGACGTGACTGACACACCGTTGGGTGCGGCGACGGCGGGCTCGGGACCTTGTCCCGCAAGCGCACGTAGGCGTCGGTACTTTGCCTGCGATGGTGTGTGAGCCGAGAAGATTCTATAAGGGGGCGCGAGCGCGGCGCCGCCCTCCTCCCCGGTGAAGAACGCCTGGAGCACAGCTCCGGGTTTGCGGGTGCCGGACTGCTTGGCGCCGGACGGGTCGAGTGCCCAGCCGATCGTAAGGGCGACCCGTAAGCAGTACCAGAACGACGGGCTTGTTAGTGGTGAGCGCTGCCTTTATAAGCTTGCATTATATGCCGGGCAGCTCCAGCGACTTGATGTCGTTGCCCTTGCCTACAGTGCTGTGGCCGAACAGCCTAACCTGGTCACCCGCTATGACGATCGCGACGTTAGCCGCCTCGGCCGTGGCGACGGCCTCTGCGAAGCCGGACGTGTCCTTACCCTCTACCTTGCAGCCCTGCGTGAGCTTAGGCGTGGACAGCCCCGCACGGTTGAACTTGGCGGCTAGGGCGCCCGCGAGGATGTTGCGGATTTGTCGCCCGCTGAACTCGGGGTGGTCGTCGATGTCGTCAAAAAGCGACTCGGTCCAGTTCTCGATCCCCTGTCGGTCCATCTGGTCTTCATAAATGCCCTGGGGGGACATCCTGAGCACGGACTTTTGGGATTCTTCGTTCATCTCGGGGAACATGAGCACTAGGTAGATCCGGGATTGGAAAGTGATGTCGACCGTTCTTAGACCTGTCGACGCGAGCGGGCGGATTGCTGGCTAGACTTTGTTGCCACCATGCCCTGTGTAGGAAGAGGGGGCGGTATTATGATTGGGAGGAGCAAGACTCACGATTCGTTGTCAAGATGAGGATACCCTCATAGTATTCCAACCGTCTAGAAATACTAAACCGAGAGAAAGTGTCAGTAATGTATCGTCGGGGATCCCAATCCTAGCCCGGCCATAAAGTAGAGCACTACCTAACACACAGCTTCATTCTCCTCGAAGCCAACCTCACAGGAATGCGTTGGCTAGGTGCATTCGCTCGCCTGAAGGAATTCCTTAGGCTGCGGAGGTGAAGTAGCTAGGAGCTGATGATAGCGGAGCTGAAAGCCGGCGGTGGTAGTGGTAGCAAGTGAGGTGGATATTAAGTGTGCTTGAGGGAGTGGGATGATAGGAGGTGAGTTTATCCTTTAATCAAATTTTGTTTAGAGCGAGAGAGAGAGAGGGAGGGTGAGAACTTAGGAGGTTGATAACGGGGAAATAGGGGATTATAAGAGACGCAAACACGAGATGGAAGGGCATCGGTGCTATCAGGTTGATATTACAGTGCCGCATTTCAGCGAGGGGATGCTGGTGTATGTAGGTCTGAAGGGGGCTGTTGATATGAGAGATGTTGCCGAAGTCGACTGAATGTTAGGTAGTGCTCTGAAATCGAACTTCTCAATCTAGCAGCACTTAGATCCTTACAAACAGATAGGCTTTCAGAAAGCCGCATGAAGCCAAAAGATCACGCCCTCAACCATCATCATCGACTTCTTTCTCCCTCTCAGATTTTCAATAAGCTACAGCAATGAACTGGCTACTTCCTCACATCCTCGCTCGTACTTCCGTTAGCCATTCATTTGGGTGCATCCACGATGCAACTTTCAGTGAGTTCAGCATCGCCCCACGATCAGTTCCCGAATCTAGAAACGCCCGAGTCACTTCCAGGCCCAACAATACTAACTTTTCGTCAAGAGATCGACAATCGGTCATTCGTCGTAGCCAAGTCTTCCATGGTGTGTTTATGGCCCCGTTCCTATCGGGAGAGACGCCATTTGGATTACAGCCAGAAGAGAGAAGAAAAGTGATTGATTTTTCAGAATACTCGAGGAAAGGATAGGGCGGAAGGTTGATGGCTGTGGTAAGCGGCTGCTCAAGGGCTGAATACAGAAGTGATCTACAGGCGCACCCTGGTTGGACTGCGCATAGTTCTGCAAGGAGAGGTTTGTTACTTGCCATGAAGTTGACGGCCCCGAATTCAGCTGCTAAACACATGGTCAAGTGTACAGGAGCAGTGTCGTCGGGTTGTGGCGAGTGGCGGAGCAAATGTCCAGGATATGAATCGGGGCGAACAATCCATATTTTCTGCAAGTTCCAGAATATGTGTGTCCGAGAGGAGGGCACCCCGTTATCTGCCCTCGCGCCCCAGTCTAGGGCGCTTGAAAGAAGTTCAAAGTTCGAGGGATACTCGTCCAAAAGAGCAGAGGTTGCGTTGCAGAGTGATATTGCTGAATCGATGGCAGAGTCTGGTTCCCGAAAATCGAGGCATTCCAACTTCCAGGTCTCGGCGCTGTCAAGGAATTCGAACACCGTACGATGCATGAGTGCCACTTTCGCTTTAAGTACGCACTCTAGATTATGTTGTGAGGCGTACCAGGGATGTTCGGTGCGGCATTTGCCGTTCTGGTACTCGATTTCCAGTAGTCCCCCGGTTCTGCTTCAAAGTCGGCCTTCAATCTCAAGGCAAGCCTCAATCTTACTCTTAGGACTGATTTCTGCTAAGTGTACCAAGTTGTCATCCAGTCTCGCTAGGCCAAGTGCTGAGATCAAAGGGTAAGACTTTGTCGTTGGTTCTGGACGGCGACGAGCGGCCTCGCATTTGTAGACCATGCGAAATAACTTTGCGCCCTGTACTCTATGCCGCCCCTTGATCCTGCTTAGCATTTTCTCAAACATCTGTTGGAGTTCACCGGGGAGTTCGTCGACTAAGGATCGAAGTTCTGAGATGCGGTCGCAGTCTGTAAAACCAGATAGCAATGATCGACAAGCCAAAACAACCCAGAGGAACACGCCACTAGATTTATCGATCATATCGTTAATAATCTGATCGACTTCTGGCGGATGCTTATGTTTGAGTTTAAGGAGATATGGATGTCTGCCGATGGTGTCTTGAACATAGCGAATAATATCGCCTCTCGTGAGCTGATGAAGATGTAGCTGTGGGAGATGGTTGAATGCCGACACACACTCAGGAATTGGTCTGCTCGAAATCAGAATCTTAATGTTTCTGTTGACCGCAAGACGCAAGATGAGGTCGATGCCATCAGCGAGCCTAGTTAGCGGTAAAATATTAGTCTGAAGCCATGAACGTAACTAATAAACATAGATTACCTAGGCACTTACCTGCCGTCGAACTCATCCATGCCGTCGATCAAAAGGCATATTTTCCCTAACCCGGACACCTGCTGCAAAGCCCGATAGGCAAAGTCAATCTCGGCAGCAGATGGGGAATTCGTATCGTGTTGCCCAGAAAGTGCATCTGCATATAACCTCGGTAACACGTCTCGAATCGCCGAGGATTTGTGGTGCAAGATCTGGTAGAGTATAGACCGCTGCAGTCCGTGCTGTGTTTTCTGCTCGGGTTGACCAAGATTCCAGAAAAAGTGACTTCCTACGAGTAGCTTTTCGCTGCCTGCCCATTGAGATAAAAGTGCACGGGTGGTTGGATGATCATAAAGATACCGCATTAACGTAGACTTGCCACTGCCAGCTTTCCCGCAAATCCAGTAGACACCTGATCCAGACCTTAACCACTGCGTCAAGTCGTTCCAGCGATGAGTAGTGCCGTTTGGTGGTTGCAATGCCCACCCAAAGGTGTTGCTATGAGCGAGTGACGACACATTCAGACGCCTGTCATCCATGGAATGAAACCTGATACATCGCAGAAGCTTATTGATCTGGCTTTCCGTGAGTTCGTCGCTGATGAGTTGCGCTCCTGTAAAGAGCATCTTGACTCGCTTGGGATCCGGGTTGCTTCCTGTCGAACTAGACCGCTGCACCAAAACACTGCAAAAGTGAATCCACTGATACTAGCATTTAATAACAGCGACTACATCCATATTGTTCCACACTTCCACCGTCTTCACTGTCGTTGGGGCGTTTAGAGTTGTGCCGGCGTCCGAGAGTATTCAAACTCTGGGGCGCACTGGGAACCAGCTCTCTCAACTTGGAAATGAAGTACTCGAGCTCGGTGATCAGGCCCTGGAACTTTTCCTTGTCTCGGATGACCCATTTGAGCCTCATTCCGACCGAGGGTTTCTCTTGGCGGGCCCGAATCTGAAACGCGGCGAAGTCGCGGACAAATTTCTCCATCCACGGGGCACTGTCTCTGGCGGAAAGAGCCTGGCTGCTGTCGGTAAGTCCCTGGGCTGGTGCTTCAGCTAGGCCGTACTTCTCCTTCAAGTTTGAGGCATCGCCGAGAAGGACACGAATGCATGCAAAAATATTGGTCAGAGAGAGTGTTATATCGTCTAGGCGTTTGTCATAGTCGGTAGCGAGGAGTTTCACTGACTCGGCCCATTTAAGGAGCCTGGTCTTCTCGATGTCGAGCTTTGTTTCCAGTAGCGCGAAATCATTCACCATGCTGCGCGAGGCGGTAAACAAAGCAAAGAGGTCGATAATGTCTTTGAAGGCACCGGCAAGACCGATTACGCCGATGGCGAGCCCAGCGGCCTCCATTGTCGTGGGTGTTCGCCGGCAATTGTTGATGGGGGCAACTCGCGCATTGATGCAACTCGTGGTTTGGATGCAGGTTGCTGCCCAACCGTCGGAGCCTTGGCTGTTCTGTTGTTAGGGGAAGTTTGGAAGCCGGGCCACAGCTAATAAGGCAGATTGGGGTCACACCTTCTTCAGACCGGGGCCCAGAAGCGGGCCAAGGCACCAGCTCAGGCGTATTTTGAGCGCATGACAACCTTCAGTAGGACCAATCACAGCTGCTGAGTGATAGAATCAGCTGGAGCCCTGGTCCGACAGCTGGCATCAAATGTTGTGCGATGTAATTGGTAAGGAGGGCGCTAATGAGCAACGGTGCTGGCAACAGCCTGTAGGCCCTAATGCGTGACACTGTGACACAGCAGGCAAACTGCGGATGGAGATGGCTGGTATCGCCAATGATAGTGAGAAGCGTGGAATTTGTGGCCACCCTGTTTTTCTCGTCCGTTTATTGGTACACGGCGTCGCCTTGATCTTTCCATCGACTTTGAATCTCCGCTCTATTCCTCAGGCGAGTGCCGTGGCATCAATTAGGGGATGGGTCATCAACCAAGTCATGGTGGGAAGTTTGTGGGGAGGATGGGTCCCATCTATATCAAATACTATTGGTACAAGTACAAACACGCGCGCTGAATTCTACCGTCCATCTATCAAGGGTAATGTGTCACACGAATCCAATCCCTGAATAGCCTCCATACCAGCCAACAGCCTCCATACCAGCGATCGGACCGATCGCTGGTATTCTGTCAAATTACTGCGTGGTCCATTCCAGGCCACAACAACAGGGAGTGGAACTACCCCATTGTACGCAGTATTTAGAGTAGCCGTTGGAAGCCCTCGGCTTCCAACGATTGAAGAAGTAACCAACACACTCGTTTTCCCCATCGACAGAGCCTTCGATACACAGCGTGCAACATAATGCCTAGGAATGGGGATTATGCTTCTGACATTAGGTTACATACTACAGTAGCTTTATACACCCTCAGCACATCTTGTAGGGAGTATGTTTACGTGACTTCAAGCTTTTTATGCTATCTCTCTTATAAGGCATTCTAGCTTTACCGGTGTATGCCATATGTTTACCTTGTAGGCTAGGACACTGGATAACTTTGATATAGCTTTCATAAGAGTGGCCAGCCCGTTCTCCCTATAATGGCAGTGCTTACGATGGTGCCAGAACACCAGCTTCGCTGGCGTTGGAAACGAAGGATCTGGAACTTTGCTTGAATAGGCTGCCACAGCTGCGTAAACTGACGCGCAATGGCTTGTCACAATTCACAGCCATGGAAAGGGGCGCTCTGGCAAAGCCAGCGAGTTGAGGGGGATAAGTAATACAATCACGCAGTTGCAGCCCCATCAATTTCACCCGAATCCAGTGTGCCGTGTTTTTAGCAGATGGTGGGGATGCAGATGATGCTTTTTTTTTGGCTACTGTACATATAACCCTAGTCCTGGGGAATGGAGGGGGTTGCAAGCGGGTAGTTTTCGTGGGGATGCACGCGGAGCTAAAACGGGGTGCACGTGTAGCAAAGCCCTCCACCTTCGATTTTTCCTCGCACACTGACATTCACTGAACATCAAGGGGACATCATTGACCCCTTACCTACTCCCACCCCGACCACATTCCGGGCCCTTCGAAGCGTGGCATCCCCGTCAGACCTAAGCCATCATGTCAGGCAAATCTTGGATACTACTTTTATCAGACTGACTGGTCAAAAGTCGGGCCTCCTCGGTCCCCCTCCGTTGCTGCCTGAAATGGCCCCACAACCCGACCACCAACTCATTACTTTCGAGAGCATCTCGCGATTCAATGACTCAGCGAACGATCCAAGTTGGACGACGCGAAGAACAGCAATAATGCCTTGGTGACAAACACGCTCTGCTGGGAAGTGGTGAGGCGGCCTACAGCATATGCAAAGATGCCCGAGAACGGCGTCTTGTGTAACAATATTGTTGGCGAGAACCAATGACATGGAAATTAAAGAGCAAACAGAGCCAATCACAGAATTGTAAGTTGCGAATAAAAAGTCAGAAGTCGCCAGCCGTCGTCAAAAGTTGGAAATACCCGTTCTCGTATCCACCATTCTTCGAAAAGGGCGTATTCATTATGAGGTTTCACAGGTCCCAACGTACAAGTCTCATCTTTACCAGCTCCACAGTCAACAAAGTCTAAGTCATCACAGACTATTCTGCCTGAAAGGAACTGAGAGCCTACAGACGGTAGTATTTCTACTGTCAACCTGATAAATCACCTCCTGCTAAGGTCTATGTCACCCATCCCCCTTCTGCTCCAACAACTCTTTAAAATTATCCCACTTAATCGCCTACTGCTACACCGGACAATTCGAAGAAAAAAAACACGGCATAAACCCAGAGAAACCCAACACCCTCTCCCATCCACGGGGACCTTTAGCCCTTCCCTTCGCCCCCATCAACAGCCTCCTAACCTTCTGAACCACCGTCTCAACTTAACACAATCCAAAATTCGTTAAGAAAAACGTCATCTCCCCCCGTATGTTCGACCGCCCATGCACCACCAAATTCGTCAATGCATAAATGATCCCCGCTGAAAAGGCAAACACCCGCCACGACTCTCTTCCCATTCGGCACAGGCGCTTCATGGCTACGCATCGGTTTGCTCGGATCTCGGATTTGAATGTTGCTAGGCACATAACAGCGACCCCTGAGAATGCAGAAAATCGGGCGTTTAATTATGTAGCGTCTAATCCAGAGTACCAGTCTCTCAAAGCGTTTGTGTCGATCTACAGCACCTTCTCAGAAGGATGTCACGTTGTTGTATTTGAGATATCATTAGGCAGGTATACAGCCAAGGCGTGTTGAAATCCTGGAGCTCCCGCGACACCTACCTATCTTATCACAACCATTCCATCAACCCAGGCCGCCAAAGCGAGGAGAAATGCCACCAAAAAAGCGAGAACCCAAAGCAAAATTCCAGGGCTAGGGCATAGCCTGAAAATGAGAAGGCCCCATGCGGGCGGCCGATGCGAGCACAGAAAAGGAGTTAGAGAAGAATGAACACTCTTGACTACACTAGGTAAAATCGGCGATGTCCAAGTTCTTTTTGCGTTCATTTCACCGAGCTGGGAGTCCGAGACCGCAGCATACACTCCTGTCAGGCAATGATTTGACGCCCGCTGGGTAATCCAGTTGCCGACCCTCCCAAGTAGCTCGGCGGTGAAAAGCTTCAGGAGGGCATGATCTGACAGCTCGGCCTCTCAAGGCATCACATGTGCAACGGCTCGTCTAACCCCATCTACCTACCTACAAATTCTCGACGGGCCGCTGCTTCATAGCGTTCAAGACCCATTCCCAACAATCCGAGGCCGGAACCCATCACCTGACCACCACCAGGCCCCATAACCCAGAATATAAACATGCCCATTGCGCCTCTGATTGATGTGCTAGCCGCAATTACCGCCGAAGAAGCAGTGCTCCTTGCTGGGGCTGCCGCCGCTAACGCTGCTGCCTCGGGGATCCTCCGCCGCGACGTCAAGGGGCTTCTCGGACCTGATCTCCTGTTCATTCGGTACACCGTGCAACGACATCGAAGGAGCAGTTAACCCCTCTGCATACAGACCCAACTGCTTGCGCTATGAGGGCGTGGATGCCGGGTTGTGGGACTGGTTCACAAACATGACGGAGGCGACGCTAGGCAGGTTTTAGCTGACAGTGACATCTTGTGCTTGTGTCGTTGCACTTGGGAGGATGTGAGTGAAGGACTGAGTTGATGGTTTGCGGATGGTTTTGAAGCAGTCTGGCAGTCTAGTAGTGTACCTCTACAGTTCAGAAGTGCTAGTGTTCTTGCCACTGCCTTGGTCTCGCATTGTGCGCATTGATCATTTAGTGGGGGGAACTCCTAGGCACAGGGCGGGACGGAGTCGCAGGTCCCTCTTGCTAGACATTTGGCACACTCATTCGTATTCCGCAGAAGCTGAATGGGTCGCCTAGTGATGCCAAACCTTAGGGGCGAAGCAAGCCGAACCGCCCTATCATCTCAAGTGGCCAACACCAACACTGACACCAAGAGTCCGTCGCTTCTGCCGTAGCAGCCCTCTCCCTCGCCGCGTCAATAATACTCGCTGCAACTCTTGCGAACAATGATATCAACGCGGTAAGTAACCGCGTCAAAGCAGCTGGAAAGCCTCCCCGAGTCCCCAGCGCTGCGGACAAGATTCACCGTCGCCGCCTCAACGCCGACGGACTCGCCGACCCCGCCACAGCGGGAGGATGTGCCCTTGAATCATACAATGGGCTCGTGGGATGAGCCAACGACTTTGTCGAGCTTGGATATGAGCTGAAGACTTCGTATGACGCCAGCAAGAGTGGTGAGTTTCTCCGATGCTTGGCTGCATTTGTCATGCAGGTACATGGCTGACAGGATCTCTTTTAGCTGGTTCCATCATCTGGTTTGGTCCGCACTGCATGGCCTTGTTCACGACGTTAGCTTCGTCGTGCGATGCTCCGGGGGAGGCAAAAGCCGTTGTCTTGGTGAGGACTGCTTGCGCTATGAAGGGGTTACTCCTGAGATGTGGGACTGGTACATCAACGTGACGGAGACAGCGCTCAGCCAGTTGTAATTCACATCTGGAGTTTGCCGACGCAATTGGTGTTGAGTTTCGTTGGACACAACGAAGGACGGCTGGGTTGGCCTGCCGTTATTTTTCATTCACTGCAATCAACAAAACTGATCAGTAACATGTTGCACATGCCGCAGCAATCAGATCCGTCACGGTGACACAAATGAGTGGGGCACCCCCCTTTCGTCACTGCAAGTTCCGAGTTTGTCTCCCCGCATAACTCCGGGTCCCGCCAACTGCAGCATGCAGGACAGATATATCATGACGACAGATTGAGGCAGCCATTCTTTTTCTCAACATCGGGGCAGCCAAACCCACCACCATCACCTTCCACCGCAACGCATCAACCCAGACTATTTCAACACAATCAAATCGCATCAGTCTCTCTTTATCCTCACCGCGCATTGGCAACTCGAACCCGCCCGCGCAATTGGTAGCGCCTTTCATCCCCGACCCGAACCTGCAGCGCGCCGCGACGCGACGGGCTGCACCACTAAAAACCATCACTGGAACCCCGCCCCCGCAGCGATCACCACACCTCACCTCCATCC